>Ga0207429_10044_pt1 | contig 34372 bp, 55 predicted proteins | sample YelNats1bottle13_FD_187545 | JGI IMG/M metagenome (GOLD analysis project Ga0207429, IMG submission 187545) | Hot spring thermophilic microbial communities from Obsidian Pool, Yellowstone National Park, USA - site 1 bottle 13 (SPAdes) (version 2) | ecosystem: Environmental > Aquatic > Thermal... | reverse complement strand
AAAAGAATGGCAATCAAGGCCATTAGAAAAGATATACACTTTCATATTTATGGATGCCATCCATTACAAAGTAAGAACAGACGGTCATATTATCAATAGAGCAGCTTATGTAGTATTAGGGGTAACGATATAACAGAGGCCAGTACGTTTATTTTATCTATTTTTATCTGCTTTTATTTTTTATGTTTGCAAAATGTTTGCAAAGTGATATAAAAAACAAAAAGCCGTTAGCAAAGTGCTAACGGCTACATTTCTTGATTTTTCTGGTGCCGAAGGTACGACACTTGAACTATTCGCATTACTCAAGTTTTTTTTAATGCCTGTCTGTACTAATATGTTGTCTTTGTTAACAATCACTTTATCAATAAAAATCGGCAAAATCTGCTTCAGATCTTCATTTTTCTCAAATTTTTCTTTTAGTTCAAGAAGCCATTTTTTAATTGCATCAGTAGGCAATTTTTCTTTTACGTCTATTTCAGATATTCTATTTTTAATTCCTTCTGCGTATAATTCTAATTCCTGCAACTTCTTACCAAGCTGAATAGAAGCAATGCCATTTGTTATCATGTTGACTATATTATTTATCTGCGTTTCTGTGTTTTTTAATTCATTTTGCAAATATTTTAATTCTTCTGGAATGCCTGCCTCCTTTTGTGATACATAATCAACTATTTTAGCCATTAGCCCATCAATATCATTGAATATTTCTGTTTGAATAACATTTAGAACTTTCCTTTCCACATCCTCGGCTCTTATACTATTTTGACACTTTGTGCATCTGTAGTAAAAATAATAGTTTTCACTGTCTTTAGAACGTTTTTGAGAATATCCAGACATCTTATTACCGCAGCTACAATATACCAATCCGCTCAATAAGTACTCTCTTATAGTCTGCGGCTTGCCACGTTCAGGAGCTCTTCTTTTCATTTCCCTTTGAACAGCTTCAAAGGTTTCTTTTGAGACAATAGCAGGGATAGCATTTTCAATGCGAATTATCTCATGTTCTGGTTTTTTTCTTTTCATGTTTCTCTTTCCTCCATGGTATTTTCTTTGTGTTTTGTTAAAAACGTAGATACCCGCATACTTTTCATTTGTGAGAATAGGTTGAATAGAATTAGCCACAAAAGTTTTGCCAAATTTGTTCCTGTAGCCTTTGCTGTTTAGTATCTCAGCGACCTTTTTATAGCCATAGCCCTGCAAATACAAGTCAAATATTTCTTTTACAATTTGAGCTTCTTTTTCGTTTACTACATACTGTTTATTCACAATATCATATCCAAGAGGAGCAAAACCGCCGTTGAATTGGGCCTTAAATGCATTCTGTTTCTGGCCTTTTAAAACCTCTGTGGCAAGGTTTTTTGAGTAATACTCTGCGAATGCTTCTAAAATCCCTTCCAACAAAGACCCTTCTGGCGTGTCATCAATAGGCTGAGCTGAATAAACAACTTTAATACCATATTTCATCAGCATGGATTTATAAATTGCTGCATCGTATCTATTGCGGGCAAATCTGTCTACCTTATGCACAATAATAACATCAAAAAGCTTCTTCTTTGCGTCCTCCATCATCTGTTGAAAGGCCTCTCTGTTATCTGTTTGTCCAGACGCAGCTTCATCGATATATTCTTTTACAATTATTATTCCATGTTTTTCAGCATATTTTCTATTCTCCATAAGCTGTGCTTCTATTGATTCTTCTCTTTGCATGTCTGTTGAAAAACGTGCGTAAGAGGCTGCTTTCATTGTATAACACCTCGCTTTAAGGTTTATTTTACAGGTTTAAAGACTCTTTTGTTCTTATATATCTCTTTTACAGCACAGTTTGGACAGATAAAACCAAGCTCTTTTGAATTTTCTAATGCTCTTGCTGTATCAGGAGTTAGAGGCACTTTAAACATTTTCCCACATATACTGCATTTAGCTAGTGTTATAATTTTATCGTTTTTCACAATTCACACCTCACTTAAAAAACTTATATTTTATCAGCTCCTCATTGACCTCTAATACTGCTGCAATGCAAGATGTTGATGTATGCTTTAATTCTTTAATTTCATCATCGTCAATCAGCAATTCAGCCGCGAATTTGTTAGCCTCAAACTCATAAGGCCCAACAGGGAATAGTGTATATTCCCGAATAAAGTAAATAGGCTCTGAAGAATGCAAGATTGCATGTCCTAATTCGTGTGCTAAGACAATTTTTCTTTCCCATTCATCTAAAGCACTATTGACAATAATAAATTTGTTTCGTAAAGTTTTAATGAAGTAACCTTTTGTGTATAAGGAATAGTCTTTATGTACCACATAAATGCCTAAATATTGTGCTAATCTTTCAGGATTTCTCGTATTATACTTTTGTACAAGGTGCTTCACTCTTGCATGGATATTCTTTCTCACGTGAAGCACCTCCTATTTTGCCTTTTTCTCTTTTTTCTTTTTGCCGTACTTCTCTTTGTTTATCTCCTTTGCTTTCCAGAAGAGCTCTGATATATCTTTAAAGAGCTTTTCCTTATCCTCTTCTGCTACTTCATCATTCATGAAGAAGGCACCGGCATGCTTGATAAAGTCTTCATATTGGAGTAAATCTTTTTTGGTGACTTTATATTTTTGTGTGTAGTCATCGGGAATGAAGGTATTGCGAACGTCAGTTCTACCTAAAAGATAGTCTACAGAGACATCGAAAATCTTAGCCAATTCTTTTACAAATTCAATATTAGGAATTCTCTTGCTGTTTTCGTATCTTGATAAAGTTGCTTTAGTTGTACCCATCATTTCTGCTAGTTTTTCTAAACTAATTCCTTTTTCTTTTCTTAATTCTCTCATTCTTTCCGAAAAAGTTGCCATATTAACACCACCCTTGTCTTTTATTATATACTTCGGTTACCATTTTTAAAAGATAAGTTGCCAAAAAAATAATTTTTTTTAAAATAGACTATTGACAAGTTACCAAAAGTGAACTATAATAAAATCAAAATAAGTTACCGAATGAATAACAAAGAGGAGGTGGAAGGATACAATGAAAAAAAATCCAAATTTTAAATTAAAAGCATTAAGGTTAGAACACAATTTAAAACAAACTGATATGGCTAAACTATTAGGGATGAGCGAAACTACTTATAATCGTAAAGAAAATGGAATAACTGAATTTACTGAAAGTGAAATAAAAAAGATTTGTGACATCTTTGATAAAAAGCCGGAAGAAATTTTTTTTAGAGATGATGTTACCAAAAATATAACAGAGGAGGTGAGTTAAATGGAAAAGGTGAGAGAGATGGAAGAAAAACACAAAACTAACATAGCCAAAAGTTTAAAAGTGAACATCATTTTTAGAGGCTTAGAAAAACTAAAGAAAATTAGTGCAGGCGATAAACCAAGAATAAAGGTTACCTGCACTAAAAGAACAAGCGCCGAAGTTGACGTTTTAGAGTCCTAACTTCTTTGAAATATAAATTTCAGTAGCTTTGCTAAGCATATCTTCCCAACTAGAAAATGCAGTGGAATTTTTAACGTGAGCATCTAACTCTTCATCAGGTATAGCTTCAAAGTCTTCTTGGGAGTTTATAACAAATTTAGCAGCTTCAAAAAATTCATCAATGGTTGAAAATTTGGTGTACTTCTTCATAAACGAGCTAGTAAATAACTCATTAAATGATACAGTTTTTGTTTTTTCGAGTTCTTTAGCAGCTTTTTGCATTTGCTCAAATTTCTTTTGTAGTTTATCTAGGCCTTGCATCTTAAAATCCACACTATCACCTCCTCTCCAAGAAAAATTTTACTCCTTGGGGGAGGGGAAAACAAGGAGGGAATAAAACATGAGTAGTTTACCACAGGTATTTAATTACAAAAACCACCAAGTAAGGACATTCATTATAGATGGAGAACCTTGGTGGGTAGCAAAAGATGTGTGTGATGTTCTAGACATTGGTAATCCATCGGATGCTGTTAGAAGGTTAGATGAGGATGAGGTAGATTTAATCGAGGTCATCGATTCCCTAGGAAGAGCCCAGACAATCAATATAGTCAATGAAGCTGGCTTATACAATCTCATTCTTGGCAGTCGAAAACAAGAAGCCAAAGACTTCAAACGGTGGATTACACATGAGGTAATTCCGCAAATAAGAAAGACCGGAGCGTATTCACTTGACCCGAGACAGCTTATTGCAGCAGCAGTAATTGAAGCACAAAAAATCATAGCAGAACAGGAAAAGAAAATACAAGAGTTAGAACCAAAAGCAGAATTCTTTGACGCTGTTGCAGGAAGTAAAGACGCAATTGACATGAATAGAGCGGCAAAACTGATATACGAGGAAACAAGAATGGGCAGGAATAAGCTCTTTAAGCTTTTGAGAGAGAAAGGTGTTTTAATGAAGGACAACATTCCTTACCAAGAGTATATAGACAAAGGCTACTTTAGAACGATTGAGCAGAAATACACAAAGCCAGACGGGACGACACACATCTATATTAAGACACTTGTATATCAAAAGGGGCTGGACTTTATAAGAAAAGTCATCAAAGAAAACAATGTCATAGCTTTAAAAAGAGCATGAGGAGGTGAGAGAGGCACGCCAGATATCTACTTGGGGGGAAGAAAGGGAGGTATTTCAATATGCCTATTTTAAAAATAACAATCGACAGAAAGACAATGCAAGAGATAGGGCGAGAAATAATTCCGTCTGATAAAGAACCAAACTATGATCTGTTAGCACGAATCTTAGCAGAACAGTTTTTGAGAGATATGAAGAAGAGAAAGGAGGTACAGTCACATGAACATTTCATGGACAGGCAATGAAGAAAAGAAAAAGAAACAGAAACAGTATACATTGAAGTTTACGATTGAAGAGCTGATCAGACTAGAGGAAGCAGTAAAAACATCGTTAAAATTCGCAGATGACATGTATATGTTTTATCAAAAGCAAGCTTTTGCAGAAGAATTAAATTCAAAGCAACAAAAATACGCTCGACAGCGATTAGAAGAATACACAAAAGACATTGAAGTGCTAAAAGATATTTTAAAAAAGTTAGAGGAGGCGAAATAAAACAAATGAATATTCAGATTGAGTTAAGTGAAGATGAAATTATCGAATTGATAGAGGTATTAGAGTATGTAATAGCAGAAGCAGATACGTTAAAAGTAAGTGCCAATTTACTCACGTTAGTTGATATATTAGAGAAGATTGATAAGGCAAGAGAGGAGGTATAAACATGTCAATACGCATAGCACAGATATTGCACAGGTTAGGGTTTGCGGTTTATATGGACGGCGACAGAAGGAAAATCAAGTTTTACTGGGATAGATAAGGAGGTGCACAAGCGTGAAAACACTTATATCAAAGTTACGGTATGCATATACACATGATTCCAATAAACCAATCGTAATAATCACATCGCCATCTGAACATTCAATTCAAATAAAGTTTTTTGAACATTCCTATGACGAAATAGAAGAAATTGCAAAATACTAACTAAAGAACTACCTGAAATACTAAGCAAAAAAACAAATGAAAAGTTTGCAAATAAAAAAGTGCCTGCAAAAGGCACAGAAAAAAACCTCAATAGCAGTATAGCACATTTTAGTAAAAATGAAAAGGGGGATAAAAATGGTATCTACAAATATTCATTTATACAACTTTAGTGAATTTAAAGTGTACATTGATAAATTTGCAGATGAATTCATATTGACTATACAAACCCCACAAGGCTCAGTAAATTTTATGTCAAGCAATCTAAAAGAACTTGAGGAGCTAACAAGAAAAATGTTGGCAGTAATAAAGTATGAAGCATTACAGCCAAGGAGAAAGGAGGCAGTAATATGATTCGCATATCACAAGCAGGTGCATGTCCTAGGCGTATACAGTTAGAAGCTTGGGGAGTAGAAGGAGAACCTCTCTGGGAAGGTTCGGAAAGAGCTTTCGCAGAGGGAAATTTACACGAAGCAGATATATTAAGATGGGCAACTGAAAATCTTCCGGGCGCACCATATGCAGTATTTGGGCAACAAACGGAAGTCAGTATTGAACACAAAGGTAAAGAAGTTCTAAAAGGGCATATAGATGGCTTAGCTATCCCAATTGCGAAAAGAGTAGACATAGAAGGCAACACAATAGTAGACAAAAATGCAAAAGACGAAATAACCCTCTTGGAAGCTAAAACATTAGCAAATAGAGGCTTCCAAGAGCTTAGGGGAAAAGGGGTTAGAGAAGCACATCCACAATATTATACACAAATACAACTCTACCTCCATGCTTTAGGACTGGACAGGGCATATCTTGTAGCACGCAACAAAGAAACACCAAAGACAAGATTGTGGGACCACTATTACGAGTTGATAGAATACAACAAAGCTTTTGCAGAAGCAGAGATAGAAAGATTAGTAGAATTAAACGAAAAGATAGAAAACCACATAGAAATAGACCCTCCATTTTCTCCAGAAGAAAATTGGCAGTGTAGGAGGCCGTGGTGTCCTTACGCAAAACTTTGTCATCCAGAATATTATCAACAAAAGAAGAGAGAAGAAGTCATAACAAAAGAAGAATTAGCAGATATAGTAGCTGAATATAACGAACTATCAGAAGAAATCAAACAACTGGAAGAAAGACAAAAAGAACTAAAGGAACAATTACTCGCAGCAGCTCAAGAAAAACCAGTCCAAGCCGGTAATTGGGTTGTAAGGATAGAAGAACGCCGGCAGGAAAGGTTTGACATAAAACTTGCCCGCCAAGAGTTGCCACAAGAACTTTTACAAAAACTTTTAAAAGTTAACACTTATCAAGTTTTAAAGGTTGAGGAGGTATAAACATGGAAAACAAAGAAGGAAGATGGTTGATAAAATATGAAACAGATACAGGGGAAGTAAAACTTTCATACGATATAGTTAAAAAATACCTTGTATCAGGCGACCCTTCAAAAGTTACAGATCAGGAAGTGATGATGTTTATAAATCTTTGTAAATATCAAAAGCTTAATCCTTTTTTAAGAGAAGCATATCTAATCAAATTTGGTAACGAACCCGCTACACTTGTAACAGGCAAAGATACATTTACAAAGAGAGCTGCAAAATCAAAACTTTGTGCAGGATATGAAGCAGGCGTAATTGTACAAAAGAAAAATGGAGAGATGGAATACAGAAAAGGCACGCTTGTAGCTCCAAATGAAACATTGGTTGGAGGATGGGCAAAAGTATATAGAAAAGATTGGAATGTACCTTTAGAAACAAGTGTAAGCCTTCAGGAATATCAGAGAAGAACAAAAGAGGGTAAACTAATGCGAAATTGGGAACAAATGCCCGCAACGATGATTAGAAAAGTGGCATTAGTACAAGCTTTAAGAGAAGCATTGCCAGAAGAATTTCAAGGTTTATATTCACCAGAGGAAATGCCTGTAGATGATAGTAAGCTTGAGGAAAAGCCTATTGAAGTTAATTACACCGTAGAAGAAGAACAACAAGAAGAGACAAAAGAAGAAAGCATAGAAAAACAAAAGATAAGCCTTGCACAAGCAAAAAGAATGTTCGCTATAGCGCAAGGTGATAAAGATATAGTAAGGCAAGTGTTAGACAAATACGGATATGAACATAGCAAAGATGTAACAAAAGAAGATTATGACAAAATATGTGCAGAAATTGAACAAGCAGTAAAGCAAAAAGCGCAAGGGGAGCAACAACAAGAACCTATTGACGCAGAATTTACAGTAATAGAAGAAGACATACCATTGCCATGGGAAAACGGAGCAGAGGGCTAATGCCCTCTCTCTAAAGAAAATTATAGAGGAGGAGTAAAGGATGGCAGCAGAAGTAATTTTGAGGGATTTATCAAGAGCACAAAAAGAACAAATAAATGGCAAGATGCAAATTAGCTATAACAGTGACGGAAGATTAGTAATTAGATACATTCAAACTAACGAAGTAGATAAGTTAATTGTATTTGATAGGCAAGACACAGGCTTATTAATGAATTTTATTAAATACAAAATCAATTGGTAGAGTACGAGGCGGATTAATTCCGCCTCTATGAAAAAACTTTTTCGATGGAAAAATGTGCATATGTACCCATTATATCTTATGCAGTTCCAGATTATTTTATACGTTTTAGGAGTGATTTTAATGGCAAGAAAAAGGATGATAGATCCGAGTTTTTGGACAGATGAAAAATTAGGTTTGTTAACACCTATGCATAGATTACTCTTCATGGGCCTTATATCAAATGCAGACGATGAAGGAAGATTACAAGGTCATCCTGCCTTGGTTAAATCTTTGATTTTTCCTTACGACATTGACATTACACATCAACAAGTAGAAGAATGGTTATTTGATTTACATAAGGAAGGTTTAATTCTGATATATGAAGTTGGTAAACAGCGTTATATTTGGATACCTAACTTTCTAAAATATCAGCAAATAAACAGGCCTACTCCATCTAAATTACCTGCACCTCCTGAAAATATAGGTGATAATAACTCATTCACTGAAGACTCACTGAATAATCATGGAGGACTCACTGAAGACTCACTGAGGACTCACTCTGAAAAGAATAGAATAGAAAAGAATAGAAAAGAAATAGAAGAAGAAAAGAATAGAATAGAAGATATATTGTCGTCAGATGAAACTGACGACACACGACTCACTGAGGACTCACTGAATAATGATGACAATGAAATTATTAGCGCTATAACACCAAAAGAAGTAGTTGAGCTTTATAACTCAATCTGTGTTAGTTTGCCTAAAGTAGTTACTATCTCAGAGAAGCGCAGGAAACAAATAAAAGCACTTCTTAAGAAGATTAGAGACAGAACAGAGATTGAAATTGTTTTTAGAAAAGCAGAGGAAAGCGATTTTTTAAGTGGTAGATCTGGCAAATGGAATGGCTGTAATTTTGACTGGCTTATAAACTACAATAACTTTTTAAAAGTGTTAGAGGGTACTTATGACAACAAAGAAACGAAACCCAAGTCATGGAATGTGCTTGAGAGGTTGTATAAAGAAGAACTTGAGAAGGAGATGAATTCAGAATGACCAAAAAAGAGGTCATACAGATTTTAGGGGTGCTAGGAGCAGCATATCCCAATATGGCCGTAAGTGAAAAAACCGTAGATATTTGGGCGGAATTATTAAAAGATATACCGTTTGAAGTGGCTAAAGTTGTAGTCAAAAAGCATATTTTAGAGAACACATATCCACCAAGTATAGCAGATATAAGACGCAATGTTTTTGAAATTATGACTCCAAAAACAGAGCAGTTAACAGCGGCGGAAGCATGGGGCGAAGTTATGTCTGCTATTAGAAACTATGGGTACTATCGTGAAGCTGAAGCTCTTGCGAGTATGAGCGAAAAAACGAAAAAGGTAGTACAATACATCGGATGGAAAGATATATGCCTATCTGAACAGCTTGATGTTATACGTGGCCAGTTCCGTATGATGTACGAGCAATTACAAGAGCGAGAAAGAAAAGAAGCATTATTACCACCAGACTTAAAAAATGAGATACAACAAATATCGCAACAACGTGCTATAAAAGCTCTTGAAAGCGGTACAAATATAAAGCATTTAAAGATTCTTGAGGGAGGGGGAAAATGACAGCGGAAGAGTACATGGAAAGACTGTATAAATCTTTATTGATTTATTTTAGTAGTGCAGGTAGTCCATTACCTATGCGCACTGGTGGAGAGGTAGAAACACAAAATATTTATGCGGGTAGGGAAGGTTGTTTACGTCTTGCAAGAGAATTTGGTGCTGGCTTAAAAGATTATGCGAAAGAAGAAAGAGAAAGAGTTATGAAGGAGAGTTATAGTTTTTTATGTGTAAGATTGTATAATTTACGTCCGCCTGTAGATGCGAAAGAGTGGGCGAAAGAAATAATGAAAGTATGGGAGGGTGATAAGCATGAAAGTATTTGAAGTGTTGGAGAAAATACTTTGAGTTAGAGGTGTAAACATGTCAGGGTATAGACGAATGAAAGAATATATAATTTTCGAGTGTAAAAACTGCCGTGCAAAATACATAGCTGAACTTCCTAAAGCTTTTAGACCGTACGAAATAGCTCACATGGTTTGTCCTGGTTGTGGTACAAAATTTATGAGTTTTAGTTTTAAGTTAGAGGAGGAGATAAAGCATGTCTTACAAAAGCTTGATTGAAGAAACGATAAAAAGAATACAACAGCTGGAAGAGCAATACAAAATCGTTGATACAGAGGCAGAAGCAGTCGTGTTTTATCAACTTCAGGCCGAAAAAGCAAGGTTGAGGCTATTGTTAAGGGAGGCAAAGAAGAATGAAGCTTTACAAAAAGATATGTGAAAAGTGTGGAGAAGAAATAGAATATATTCTTATTTTTGGAGGTTTATTCCTGATGGTTTTGGCAACATTTTTAATCCACCCAATCATTGGGCTATATGTTTTAGGTGTAGTTCTTCTCGGATTAGGAATACACTTCACGAAATATCCTCCCAGATAGGGCAAAGAAAGAAAAGAGGTGTTTTAAATGAGACTGTATGAGAAATACTGTAAAAAATGTCATCAAAAATTTATTACTTCAAGCCCGTACAAAAAACTTTGTCTCACTTGTGCGATAGAAAATGAACAGGAATCGATAAAAAAGTCTTATCAAAGAAGAAAATTGAAGAAGGTGAAGGCAGAATGAGAATAGTTCTTACAATTCCAGGCAAACCTTTCGGCAAACAAAGACCACGTGTGACAAAGGCAGGTATTGCATATACACCACAGGAAACAGTCAATTATGAAAATTTCATAAAGCTGTTATATATACAACAATACAAAGATTTAAAGCTAGAGGGTCCACTTAGGATGATTATCAGGGCTTTCTATAAAATCCCCAAGAATGCCAGCAAAAAAGATAAAAAATTGATGGAACAAAATATCATAAGACCAACTAAAAAGCCGGACATGGATAATATTGCAAAAATTATTGCAGATGCACTGAACGGACTTGCTTACGAGGATGACAAACAAATCGTGGAAATGTACATCAGTAAGATTTATGCGGAAGATGAATTTGTGGAAGTTGTCGTGGAGGAGGTGAGAGGAGGTGAAGCTAGGTGAATTGCTTCTCAAGGCAACAGGTAGTACACCACAAACAGGAAACACGAAAGGAGTTTGTGTGGTTTGTGGTGCTGAGGTAAATAATGGTATCCCACTTAAGAGATGTGTTTCTGACAATTTTACAGGTTGGAGTAATTTCTTCTCAGGTAATTGCATGTGTCCGGAGTGTGCATTCCTCTTTTCAGACCAAACATTTCGTAGAAAATCATGGGTAGCCAGTCTTTATGGATTTCATATATTCAAAAACGATGAAGCACTTCAAATGCTGTTCAATCCTCCTGAACCGCCATTCTTCATATACATAGCAAAAGCAGGACAAAAGCAATCGTGGCTTTCTTCAATACACCGTGTAGCATATGATTCCAATAGATATTTCTTTTCACATGAAAGGTATGATATTCCGATTTGTTGGATGGGATAAAGCTAGATTTGTAACGTTTTTTAATAAAAAATTTGATACGTTAGGGGCAAGTAATGTGGATGGTATATTGTCATGGAGGTGGAGATATGACAGCAATTCCTGAAAAATGCCAAAAGTGTTTGAAAAACGAAAATGGGAGGTGTATAGCATATAAAGAATTTATTGGTGAAGGTTGCCTGGGCTATGTGGACAATCCAGAAGGCATGATAGAAATGTATAAAGAAATGAGAGAATATTATTTAACAAAAGTTGGTAGTTGGAATGATATAGCATCAAAATTCATGAAAGAAATACGAAGATGGGAAAATGAACTAAGGAGGTGGCATCTTGAAAAAACTGCCGAAGCGAAACGTTCTTGAGCATTATTTTTTCAACTATTATCAGGTTTTATTCCAAGTTAAGCAAAAAATAAACGATATTATTCATTCATCACCTGCACAATTTAAGGAAACAGGAGGTGGAGGAGTAAGTCATAATAGTAATCCAACAGAATTAAAAGCAATTAAAATAGCAATGGATAAGGATATTACAGAGAAACAACAATGGCTCAAAATAGTTAGAGATGTGGTAAATGATATGAAATACATAGATGAGAAAAATAAAACAAAATATGCTGTCTTAATACAAAAGCGTTATTTCGACGAATTGGCAGATAATGACGTGCAAAGACAATTAGGTTTGCAATATAGAAGCCAGTATAAAGAGATGAAAGATGTTATATTTCTTGAAGGCATCATGCTTGCAATAGCAAGCGGTTTGATAGATTATGATGACATAAGAAAATTTGTGAGGGAAAACTGGTGAAAATGTACTGTACTTGACAGGCTTTTTAAAGTGAGTTATAATTAAACTGGTACAATAGAAATGTACTCTGGTGTTTTGCCAGAGCTCTTTTTTTAGCCCGGTCACCCCCGCCGGGCTAAAGTTTTTTGGCAAGAAAGAAGGATTTTATAAAAATATGTAGAACACTACATGAGAAAGGGGGGGAAAGAAATAATGGAGTCAATAAAATGGACTGATATTGTGGCATCGTTTGTGGTGCTATATAGTGCTGTATTATCAACATATAATCTTATTAGGGATATAAACAATGACAAACCAAGAGGCAAAGTCCGACTTTCATGGGGTTTTACAGTTGGGTTACCAAATCCTATGGATTTATGTATAGTCACTTTTGTAAATACAGGTAAAATTAAAATAAAAGTTGAAGAGTGTGGCTTAATTTTACCTGATAAAAGAAGATTAGTGTTTTTGCAAACAGACTTACCGCAAATAATCGAACCAATGAATTCTGTTCAAGAAAAGGAAGAAATAAGTATAATAAAAGATCGTATAGTTAGTCTCGGTTTCAAAGATAAGATTAAAATAAGAGGGTATTATAGAGATGCTACAGGCAGATTTTATTATAGCAAATCTGTAAAAATGGAATTAAACTAAGAGCCTTACAGGGCTCTTTTTTCATGCGTTGAGGTGGTGAGGTGATGTGAAGCTAACAGAAAGGCAGAAAGTGTTTTGCGATTATTATATTGAGACCTTGAATGCTACTGAAAGCTACAAAAAAGCTGGATATAAAGTTAAAAGCGATGATGCAGCAAGAGCAAATGCTTCAAGATTGCTAACAAATGCTAACATTCGCAGATACATCGAAGAGAGATTAAAGCAAAAAGACAACGAACGCATCGCCTCACAGGATGAAGTCTTAGAATTTCTTACAAGAGTCATGCGTGGCCTAGAAAAGGAGGAAGTCGTTGTTACAGAAAACAAGGGCGATTATTTCAGTGAAGCAAAGATTATAAAAAAGCAGGTGTCAGCGAAAGACAGAGTCAAGGCTGCGGAGCTTTTAGGCAAAAGATATGCATTATTTACAGAGAAGGTTAATGTAAGCGGTAGTATGGGTGTAGTTATTGTGGACGACATCGAGGATGATAACAATGATGGAGAAAATTAAGCTCAGTGAATTAATAGCACCTTCGTTTTATGAGATACACAACGATATAAAGTACAACAGATATACACACTATTGGCTAAAAGGTGGACGTGGCAGCGGTAAATCCTCTTTTGTAAGCATAGAGATAATACTTGGGATGATGAAAGATCTTAACGCTAATGCAGTAGTTTTGAGAAAAGTTAAAGAAACGCTAAAGGATAGCGTCTTTGAACAATTGATTTGGGCAATTGAGAAATTGAAAGTAAGCGACTATTGGGATATTAAGCATAACCCAATGGAAATGACATATATCCCAACGGGACAAAAAATACTTTTTAGGGGTGCAGATAAGCCTAAAAAAATTAAGTCTACAAAAGTATCAAAGGGATACATCAAATTTATTTGGTACGAAGAAGTTGATGAATTCAATGGGATGGAAGAAATTCGTACTATCAATCAATCATTAGTACGTGGTGGAGAGCAATTTGTTGTTTTTTATACATACAATCCACCGAACAGAGTTAATGCTTGGGTTAATGAGGAAGTCTTGATTAATAGACCGGATAGGAAAGTTCACCATAGCACATATTTAACTGTTCCTCGAGAATGGCTTGGGGAGCAGTTTTTTATTGAGGCTGAGCATCTTAAAAAAGTCAATGAGAAAGCGTACAGGCATGAGTATTTAGGTGAAGTTACAGGAACAGGCGGCGAGGTATTTACAAATGTAACGGCAAGAAAGATAAGTGATGATGAGATAAGGGTATTTGACAGGATAAGGAGAGGCCTTGACTTTGGTTATGCAGTTGATCCGGCACATTATACAGTGTGCCATTTTGATAAGACAAGGCGGAGACTTTATATTTTTTATGAGATACATCAAGTTGGGTTAAGTAATAGAAAGCTTGCAGAGTTGATAAAGCAAGAAAACAAGAGCAATGGATTGATTATTGCAGACAGTGCAGAGCCGAAATCAATAGCAGAGCTGAGAGGTTATGGGATAAATATCAAGGGAGCCAAAAAAGGTCCGGACAGTGTTGAGTATGGAATTAAGTTTTTGCAAGACCTTGAAGAAATAATAATTGACCCTGAACGATGTCCAAATACATTGCGAGAGTTTATAAACTATGAACTTGAAAAAGATAAAGATGGCAATTTTAAAGCTGAATATCCTGATAAAAATAATCACAGCATCGATGCTGTTAGGTATGCATTAGAGGATGATATGAAAAGTGTTAAGCCAATAGTAGATAAACCAAAAGGATGGTAATTAGGCGAAAGTTCAGTTTCGTATAATAAAGAAGGTGATGGAATGATAACGGATTTGAATTTTTTTAATATAGGGCAAAAATGGCCTCCAGACAGCGAAATGGAAAGACTTCAACGTTATGACCAAAACAGAAAGCTCTTTGAGGGCAGGCATGAACTTGTATTTAAAGACTGGGTTAGGTTGCTTAGAGATGACAAAAAAGCAACGCTAGAGATTATTTTAAATTGGCCTAAACGCTTATCGACGTTATGGGCAGATTTGTTATTAGGAGAACCACCTAGAATAACAGCAGGAGAAACAGGAAGTAAAGAGCAGGAACAGTTAGACAAAATTATCAAGAGCAATAACTTCTTAAACACAGCTTACGAAGTAGCAATAGATTTGAGCAGATATGGTGATGGCATATTTAAAACGAGATATGATAAAAGAGCAATTATAGAAGCAGTTCCACCATCGCTTTGGTTTCCTGTTGTGACTGCAGACAACATAAAAGATGTGCAAGCTCACATCATAGCTTGGACATTTGAAGTGCCGACGCCGACGTTGCTAAACAAGGACAAAAAGACCATTTATCTTAGACTTGAAATACACGAAAGAGGTAAAATCACAAATAGACTTTTTGAATTGCAAGATGGAACCATAAAAAACGAAATTGATATAAAAACTTTTTATCCGGATTTAGAGCCAGAAATATATACGGGAATTGATGATTTCTTAGTGGTACCCATCCATAACATGCAGACAAGCGACAGAATATACGGACTTGATGATTACAGTGATCTTGATAGTATTATTCAAGAATTAGAAGTTAGAATTGCACAAATAAGCAGAATCCTTGACAAGCATGCAGACCCTAACATGTATGGCCCTGCTGGAGCACTTGAACAAAACGAACTCGGTGAGTGGGTTGTTAGAGGAGGAGGAAAATATTTTCCTGTGGAACAAGGCGAACAGCCACCGGGCTATGTGGTATGGGACGGCAAGCTCGATGCAGCGTTTAGAGAGATAGACTTCCTAATGGAGCAATTTTATGCACTATCAGAGACAAGCGCCGCTGCTTTTGGGCAGCTAAAACAGGGTTTAGCAGAAAGCGGAAGTGCATTGAGAAGGTTAATGATGGCACCTTTAGCAAAAGTAAACCGAATACGCATGAGGTTTGACCCTGCTATAAAGAAAGTTTTATGGCTTGCAAGCAAATTAGAAGCTTTATATGGTAATGGGGTAGAACTAGAGACAATTAATATAGCTTGGAACGATGGATTACCAGATGATGAAAAGGAACAAGCCGAAATTTACAGCTTACTTGTGCAAAATGGATTAATAAGCAAAGAAACAGCCCTAAAGAGGCTATTCGAGTTTGACGCAGAGACTTTAAAACAAGAACTGGCAAAGATAGCTGTTGAAACAGCACAGGAAGCTCCAGCACTATTTACAACAACATTGCAAACATAACAGAATCAGCAACAAAGCGAGTGATAATAAATGCCTAACTTTGATGAGGAAAAGCTCATACAAAGCCTTGTCGAACTTTATCGGCAGGGCTTTTTAAATGTGCTCAAAGTAATATTGGAAAAAGAAGCAAAGAAACAGGATACGGTTTATTTTAAAGATATTCTGAAACAAATCATGGCAATATTAGAGCAGTTAGATAAGAATACTGCAAAGTGGATTGAAGAAAATGTGCCCAAGATATATCAGCAGAACTATATTGCGGTAATGGCTTTTATACAGCAGTTAAAAGGCGAGGCAGTACAAAATCCAAGTTTTAGCCAATTACATCAGAGAGCAATAGATGTATTAGCGCAAAACCTTTATGACAACTTACAAAACGCAATACAATTTGTGGGACGTAAGTTTGATGATTATTTCAGGAGAGCAAGCTTGGAAGCAGCAGGTAAAAAGTATGTCAGCGGTGAGACATGGCAGCAGATGAAAAAAGATTTGATGGAGAGGCTATTAAGCAAGGGTTTAACAGGCTTTAAAGACAGGCTAGGTAGAGAATGGAGGCTTGATAGTTATGCCGAGATGGTTGCAAGGACATTGACAAGAGAAGCAGCAACAGTGGCGACAATTAATGCCTGCAAGGAATTCGATATTGACTTGGTGAAAATTTCTACGCATTATCCGACATGTCATTTATGTGCTCCAATTCAGGGTAAAGTATACAGCCTTTCAGGTAAAGATAAGAGGTATCCGAAATATGGAGAGGATGGCGTAGTTATTCCCCGTCACCCAAATTGCCGTCATGTATTAATGCCTTATGTGAGAGAACTTGACGACAATGCAGAAGAAACGCAAAAGTATAGCAATACGTCTTTAACTAAGGATCCGCGAAGTGAGAAAGAGAAGCAGGACTACAAAGAAATGCGTGATAAGGTAACAATACAGACTATTAGGCAAAGAGCAAGGGAAGTTTTATACAATGAGCAAGCTCCATTGTTAGAAAGGCTAAAAGCTGCTGAAAAGTTGAAAAAAAGTTATGAAAAAGTAGGTGACAAGATAAACAATATCGATAAACATTATTTGAATGGACTTGATAAATATCTTGAAAACTTGAATATAAATAACATAGTGAAAATTGACGAGGAAAGTGGTATAATAACTGTAAGAAACAATAAGTTACCGATAAAAGCGTTTGAAAATGCAATAATAGATGCTTTACATCCCACGTTAAATAAAATTGTTCAGAGAAGATTTTATGACGAAAGAGGCAACGCAAAAGTGGATATCGATTTAACAGATCATGGACATCAAAAAATACATCCTATTGTTCCGCATGCGCATGATTGGAAGAATGGCAGAAGGCAAAGGGAGTTTAGAACATTAACCGAAGTAGAAAAAGAAAAAATTAAGGATATTTGGAGTGATAAAGGATGATGTATGATACTTATTCCTCACTAGAGGATTTTGTTGATGACTTAAAGGCTGTAGGGGAAATAGAGTTTGAGTATAGTAATAAACATTATTCGCTTTTGTATTATGATAAAATTTATATTTGTGAGTATAACAAACCAGAAACAGAAAAGGAGTATAACACAATTGAGGAGTTTTTGAACAATTATGAAATTGATGGAACACGTATAAAAGACTTAGCAACAAAACTTAAAGTGATATTCCATTAACAGCCACCCAACCAAAGCGGTTGAGGTGGTATTTTTATGCCTTCTTACAAGGAGGTGAGTATCAAATGGCAGAAAAGGTTTCTGATAAGCCATGGAGCAATTTTAGTGAAAGCGATTATGACAAAGAACAGTGGTGGGATGCTTGTTTAATTCATCTTGTGCCGAAAAGCGAATATACAAGTAAGGAACAGTGCAAACTGCCAGTCCGTGAACCAGATGGTACTTTAAATAGAAATGGCATTCATGCAGCAGCTGCAGCTTTAGCTGGCGCTCGTGGAGGCGTAGATGCACCAATGGAAGAAAAACGCAAAGCAGCAAGAAAGCTTGTTAGCTTATACCGCAATGTTTTAAACGAAGAGCCACCTGAAAGCATACTCACATTAGCAGGTATGAAGCCAAAACAAAATAGCTGATAAGCACTCATTTGGAGTGCTTTTATTTTTGCATACAAACTTACGCTGACAGCGAGCGGTTAATCGCTGGAATAAAAGAAGGAGGTTGCAAATAATGGCTGATGATATGAATAAAACAATACAAGATAATCCTGCTGACGCTGGGCAGGATACACAGACACAACAAACAGCGGATAATGTTACTCAGCAGCAAAGCAAAACTTTCACACAGGAAGAACTCGAAAAAATCATTGCAGAGAGGCTTAAAAGAGAAAGAGAAAAATACAAGGATTATGAACAATTAAAGAAAGCTGCTGAGGAATTACAAAAGATAAAGGAGAGTCAGATGAGCGAACAAGAAAAGTTACAAATGCGTCTTGCTGAGATTGAGAGAGAAAAGCTTGAGAGAGAAAGAGAACTTGCAGAACTTAAAACTGCATTAGTAAAACAAAAAGTTTTAACCGAACTGGGCTTGCCTCTTAGCTTGGCTGACAGGATATTTGGCACTACAGAAGAAGAAATCAGGCAAGACGCAGAGGAGCTCAAGAAACTTTTAGGCTTGCAAGCCAATACAAAAATTGGAGCAGGAACAAACCCAGCTGGGGGAGGTAAGGGAACAAGAACTTTTACAAAAGCAGAAATAGAAAGAATGACACCAGAGGAGATAAACAAAAATTGGGACGCTATTCAAGAAGCTTTAAAGCAAGGGTTAATTAAATAATCAAAAACTTAAGGAGGTTGGTTTAGATGGCTATAACAAACTTCATACCACAAATTTGGAGCGCAAGATTACTTGAGAACTTGCACAAGAGCTTGGTTTATACAAACATAGTCAACAGAGACTATGAAGGCGATGTCAAGTTTGGCAACGCAGTCAAGATAAACAATATTGGACCGGTTACAGTTTTTGACTATGTAAGAAATACAGATTTACCAGCACCTGAAACCCTGAGTGACGCTCAAAGAACACTTTTAATTGACCAAGCAAAAGCTTTTAACTTCCTCATTGACGACGTAGACGCAGCACAGGCTAATGTAAAACTCATGGATGCAGCTATGCAAGAAGCTGCTTATGCTTTGGCAGATAAAGCAGACCAGTTTATAGCTTCCCAGTATGTCTATGCGGCAAATACAATCGGTGATGACACAACCCCAGTTGTTCCAACAGCTACAACCGCATATGAACTGCTCGTTGATGCTTCTATCAAGCTTGATGAGAGCAATATTCCAAGAACAGGCAGAGTTGCTGTCGTTCCACCATGGTTTTATGGCTTGCTTTTGAAAGATGACAGATTTGTAAAGTACACACCTCAAGGACAGGATGTATTGAGAACAGGACAGGTTGGACAGGCAGCAGGTTTTGAGATTTTCATAAGCAACAACGTTCCAAATACAACAGGCACAAAATACAAAATCCTCTGCGGACATCCGATGGCAATCACTTATGCAGACCAGATTGAAAAGGTCGAAGCGTACAGACCAGAAAAGAGGTTTGCAGATGCGGTGAAAGGCTTGCATGTATATGGTGCAAAGGTAATCAGACCAGAGGCTTTGGTTGTAATTACTGCTAACAAGGCTTAAGGTGATGGCTAATGTGGGTTAGGAATAAGCAAACAAGATTGATATGGGAAGTAACGGGAGAGCTTGCAGAAAAGCTCTCCCGTTCTCCTGATTTTGAGGTGATTGAAGAATGGCAAGAGGCTATCCAGGTACAAGTTCAAAACAAGAATTCAAATGTGCAACATGTGGAAAGTCGATATGGGACTACCCAAGTCAAAGACGAGACCGAAATGTATATTGCTCAATTGAGTGCAGAAACAAAGGATATCAAAAGAAAACGCCACACAACAAAGGAAAAGTGAAAATAGCTACAAAAAAATGCTTATACTGTGGTAAGGACATGATAGGGCCTGAGTATGTAGTTAAGAGGAAAAAATTCTGTTCAATAAAATGTGTTGGACTTTCACAAAGGACTGAAAGCTATCGTGACACAAGACCAAATAATCACAGATACAGAGAATGGAGAATTGCCGTTTTGAAGAGAGATGGTGGTAGGTGCAGGTGGTGTGACTTAGAAGGGATTAAAACCTATAAGAATCTTGAAGTTCATCATATAATTCCTGTATCAACTGCTCCAGAGAAACAATACGAAGTATCCAACGGCATTACATTATGCTATGAGCATCATAGATTAATCTATGGCAAAGAGCAAGAATATAGTGCATTTTTAGCAAATATTATTGATAATCCATTACTTACCAGACCAGAAAGAGGGTCTTTGAAGCGTGCCCCTATTAGTGTTACTAAAGAAGAACTTTATAGACTTTATTGGAATGAAATGCTTTCACTTAAAGAAATTGGGGTTATTTATGGTGTTACACAACAATGTATAGCAAAATATATGGATAGATATGGAATAAAAAGGAGAAATGGGAGAGAAGGGCAAATATTGGCTCTCAGAAAGAAGGTGACAGAATGTCAATAATTGTAGGGACGAATTCATATGTGTCCCTCGACGAAGCCGAGCAATACTTTGCAGGACGACTCTACACAGACGAATGGAACAACGCAGACGCAACAACAAAAGAAAAAGCGCTCTTGATGGCTTGCAGGCGAATAGAAAGGCTGCAATTCAGAGGCATTAAGGCAGACCCAGACACACAAGTATTGCAGTTCCCAAGGGCTTTGCCAGCGGTAAATATGCCTTTGTATCCAAGTGAAAGACGCTTTAACTTTGATTATGCCCTGAACTACATCATACAGGACAAAGTCCCTGATGAAGTCAAATGGGCACAATGCGAAGAGGCATTGGCGTTGCTCAAGTATGGTAATAGCACAAGAGCAAAGCTGCAGGAACAAAACGTAGTGCAAGTGGACTTTGGAAGCGTAAGCGAGGAATATAAAGGCTTAGGTAAGCTATTTAGCAAAGAAGCTTACGAACTTCTCAAGCCATACTTAACTTGTGCAGTAGCGATTGTGTAGGCGGTGTTGCTGATGATTAAGGAATATTTGAATCAGACAGCGACGTTGAGGACAATGGTTAGTTACAACGAATACGGCGAACCTGTACCAAGCGAGAAGACAATATCTTGTCGCTTTGAGATGAAGCAAAAACTTGTCAGGGATAGACAGGGCAATCAAGTAGTATCAGAAGCGACGATGTATTGCATTGAGCCGATAAGTCCTGACGACCGCATAGTCTATAATAACAAGGAATACATTGCAATTGCCGTCAGTGAGATAGTGGATTTGGACGGCAATATTGCTTATTACGAGGTGGCTGTGTAATGGGCAAATATGAATTAAAGTGGTATGGAGAAAAAGCTAAGGATTTAGCAAAAATGGTGACAGCTAAAGCATTAGTAGAATGTGCCGCACATTTACAAGAAAAATCGTTAGAACAGGTACCTTGGGCTACAGGTGATTTGGGTGGGAGTTGTAATATAAGTCCTGTTAATGAGGATGGAAATAGAATATGGCTTACGGTGGGATATAATACACCATACGCAATTAAGCAACATGAAGATTTAACATTACGGCATCCAGACCCGAGAAATCCTTTATCAGTGCCGGGACGCAAGGCAAAATATTTAGAAGATCCATTCAATGAAAATGCTGAAAAATATAAACGTCACATTGAAAAGTCTGTTAAAAATGCTTTAAAAGCGAGTGATTGAAGATGCTTTTGGACGATATAGCTTTATATTTGCAACAAAAAGGCATAGGCATAATTGGCACGGATATTTTTAAAGGGCAGCTACCAGTAAGCCCTGATAATTGTATTGCATTGTTTGAATATGCTGGTGAACCACAAGATTTGACAGACGCAAACCTTGAATATCCGGGATTGCAGGTTTTGGTTAGAAACAAAAGCTATGCGACAGGAAGACAAAAGATAGAGCAGGTAAGGAATGTCCTACATGGACTAACTGAAACGACAATTAACAATGTTAGGTATCTACTTATCCAAGCAAAGCAAAGTCCAGAAGCTCTGCCACGCGATGAAAACGGTAGGGCTATTTTTGTTGTAAACTTTAGAGTGATTAAGGAGGTCGGTTAAATTGGCAATTGCAGGTAAGGGCGGAAGCGTTTATATTGGGGCTAACAAGGTAGCGGAAATAGATCAATGGAGTGTTGATTTCAAGGCTGACACGAAAGAAACAACCAACTTTGACAGCAATGGTTGGAAGGAATTTATTCAGACCGTCAATGAGTGGTCGGGTAAGATTGAAGGGAACTTCAAACCTACCGATACAACCGGACAGGCAGCACTGATAAACGCATTTATGAACGGAACTACAGTGAATGTTGAGTTTAGAATAGATGCTACAAAGAAAATTACAGGGACTGCTTATTTAGAAAGCATAGGGCTTGAAGCAAAGGTTGATGACAAACAAACATTCAAGGCAGATTTCAGAGGAACTGGTCAACCTACTGTAACTTTGACTTAATGTGAGGTGAATAACATGGCATTAGCAGGCAAGGTTGCAGCGGTATACGTTTCTGACGTTACCGCTGCCCCTGTTACTTTTACAGACCAGGCGACGACGGCGGATACAACTTATACAAGGTATCAAGTCACCAATGCTGCATATCGTTACTGGGACCCAACCAGTCCTGTTACGGTTAAGAAAAATGGAAGCGTTATAACGACCGGTTTTAAGCTTGAATATGCAGGCGGTTATGTTGTATTTGATACGCCGCTGACTGCGACAGATACTGTTACTGTTAGTGGTAAGGCTTTAACAATGGTGCAATGCGGTGGATTTTTCAACTGGAGTGTAGACTTGAAAGCCGATACCAAAGAGGTTACTACATTTAACAGCAATGGGTGGAAAGAATTTATTCAGACAATTGACGGTTGGAGCGGAAAAGCAGAAGCATATTGGGGCGATGATAGGTTTTTCAAATCTTTAGGGCAATTAGTAGTAGTGAAGCTTTACATTGACAGCGGTGCAAGCCAAAGATGTTTGGAAGGTTTTGCAATCATTACAAGTGAAGGTATAGAAGCTAAGGTTGATGATGTAGTGCAAGACAAGATAGATTTTGAAGGTGTAGGACAACTGTATGTGAGATTATAGGGAGGTTTTAGTTTATGAGGACTAAGGTTATAACATTCGCTGGCAAGACAATAACAGTAGAGGAAAAGAAAATAGGCGAATTAGAGCAACTTTTAGCCAAACTTTTTCCAGCAACAAAAGGGAAGATTAAAGATTTAGGCAAGGCATTAGACAATTTAGAGATTGATTGGGATTTACTATATAAGAAAATTCCAGTTATCTTTCCGGATCTGACAGAAAATGATGTTAAAAATGCTTATATGAGTGAATTAGAGGAACTTATTCAAGCATTTATTGAAGTAAATTTTTTCGGTTTGAAGAAGCTGATACCGAAACTGATGTCTTTGATTCAGCTTGGCTCAACGCAGAAATAGTTACTCTTTTGGCCCGGGAGTTTTGTTGGAATATTGACGAGATAAAGCAGTTAAGGCCTAGCGAACTTTATGCAATCGTGGAAGAAATAAAGAAGCAGAAGTTACTAGAAGAGTACAAGCAACAAATGAATGGTTGGGCTTTCCTCGCTGCAGTAATTGTGAACGGCTTTATTGCGCTTGGCGGGAAAAAAGACATGGTAAACCCAGAGGACTTTATTAGCAAAGAGTTTAAAAAGCAGGTGGAAGCAATATTAAAAGCCCAGTCACAAGAAAAGAACGACTGGGCTTCTTTGATTGAAGACGCAAAGACTAAAGGATTAAAAGGACCGTGGTAGTCATTTGCTTTTTGTGGATAATATACGTCCTCCTTGACCTTCTACTGTTACAGATTTCACTTCAACAACATTGTTAGTTAAAATAACATTACCGATTAATGTTGCAGTTTTTTCTCCTTCTTTATCTGGATATATATCAGTGGTGACGGTTACAACAGCCTTGCCATCGTTAGCAATGGAAAGGCTTATATTTTTGATTAAACTATACCACCATGTTTGGTATTTGCCTCCAAAATTTTCTTCTAAATATTTGCTAAGTTTATCTAACGATTCTTTAGCTTTTTCATTCTGTAATCGGATTTGTTGTGCTTTTTGTTGTGAAGTTACTGCTGGTTCAGGGCTTAAAGATATTCCTATCGCAAATAAGGCAAGGCCAATAACACAACTTAATAACCAAAACTTTAACCGTGTTTTACGTTGGATTATTGCCATTATTAAAGAAACTACAAAAAGTAAAAAACCCAGAATTCCTATAATAGCACTCATTGTAAAATCCCTCCTTTTTCTTTTATTATACCACAAAGGTGGTGAAAAAATGAAAGTTGGCGAACTTTTTACAGTTTTAGCTGTAGATATGACACAATACGAGAAGGATTTAGCAGTTGCCCAAACAAAAGCAAGAGCAACAGGAAGTACAATAAGCGATATATTTAAAAATGCTCTTTCGTTTACAGTTGGAATGGGTTTATATGATGCTATACGCAATGGTTTTCGCTCACTTATTAGCACTGCTCTTGATTTCAATGTGATGATGCAAAACGCAAGGATAGGTTTTGAAACAATGTTAGGCAGTGCACAAAGAGCACAAAACTTTTTAGACCAAATGGCGAAATTTGCTGCTGCTACGCCGTTTGAATTTCCAGACCTATTGCAAGCGTCGAGGCAACTTATGGCGTTTGGATATGCAGCTAATGATGTATTGCCAATCGTGAAATCAGTTGGTGATGCAGTTGCTGCTCTGGGTGGTAGCAAAGAACAGATTAACAACATCATCTATGCTCTTGGACAAATGCGAACAGCTGGTAGATTAAACGCTCAAGACATGATGCAGTTAACTAACGCTGGAATTCCAGCTTGGGAAATACTTGCTGAAAAAATGGGTAAAAGTGTCGCAGAAGTTAGAAATCTATCTGAACAAGGACTGATACCGGCAGCACAAGCTATTCCTATCCTCATAGAAGGCATGGAAAAAAGATTCCCCAACATGATGGAGAAAATGCAGGATACATGGTTGGGAGTTACCAGCACGATAAAGGACATATGGAGAATGACGATAGGAGCAGTTACACAAAGTCTGTTCCAAGGACTCAATAATTGGCTAAAAGGTGTAAGAGATTGGGCTACACAATTTTATGCTGCATTTCAGCAAGGCGGGCTAATGTTTGCAATACAAAAAATGTTTGGAAGCGATGTTGCAACGGTCGTGAGTGTGGTTGCAGGTACATTAAAAACGCTTTGGAATGTGCTTGTTGGCATTGCTAATTTTATCAGAACTCATTGGTCCACGTTGAAGCCAATACTAATTGGAGTCTTAAGCACATTGCTTTATTTTAAATCAGCAGCAATACTGCAAAGTGCTTTTAAAAGTGTGGCCAGCGGGTTGCAGGATTTGAGATATAACTTGAAACTCTTTATAATGGGATTAAGAGATATTCCTGGCATCGTAGCGAAAGTTAGGGCAGCAATTACAATGCTTACTGGAATTAACCCTGTGTTTTTGGTCATAACAGCAGCGATAGCCGGTGTTATTGTAGCTGGTGTGCTACTTTATAGGAATTGGGATAAAGTGCGTTATTACGGCCTGCAGGCTTGGGGAGCTTTGAAGATAGGCATTGCATATGTAGCATATGCGATAGTTAGCTATTACAAAATCATTTTAGGCTGGATACCTGTACTAGGACAAGCATTTAATAGAATGCAGCAATCCTTAGCAAGTTCTATTGCAAAAGAGAAGTCTATACTCTCACAGAGAGCAAGTGCATTTACAAACGACAACAGCGATGCCAAAACGGCACAAAATCTTGTAAATAATCAGAGCAGACTTGTTGATAGTCAAAAACAAATAGCAAATGCAAGTAGTAATGCTGCAACTGGGCTGAACAAACAGGCAGATGCAACTAAGAAGGCGGGAAAGGCTACACAAGATAACCTCCAAAGTTTCGATGAGGTACACCAGATTATGCAGGAGACAGCTGAGGCTTCTAAAGATGCAGCAGATAATATGAAATTGCCAGAAACAAGTTTGCCAAGTATAGATATGAGTGGTTTAGGTTCTATTGGTACAGATTTGGGAGGTATAGCAAATAGTATTGAAAATATAACAAGCAGCATAGCTGATAAAGTTAGTTCTATTTGGGATACAATTAAAACAAAAGCAGAGGCTGCATGGAATAGTCTTACAGAATTTTTCAGTAATTTATGGGATAAAATCAAAACTAATGCAACAAATGCTTGGGATAGTATAACTTCATTTCTAACGAACGCATGGCAAAGAATTTATGCGGTAGCTCCACAGTTTTGGGATGCACTAAGGAACTATTTCGTAGCATTATGGACAGGAATAGTGAATATAGGAACTGCGATTTGGAGCGGATTAGTAACAATCCTGCAGTTTACATGGCAAACAATTTACACGATTGCAATAAATGTGTGGGGGTTAATTAGAGACCTCTTAACGGGTAACTGGCAGGGAGTAAGAGCACATGCAATAGTAATTTGGGAAGCAATAAAAAACTACTTTATTGCAGTGTGGAATGTGCTTGTTGGTATAGCTTCTGTAGTGTGGAACTCTATAGTTGACATAATAAAAAGTGCAGTTAATTTAATGAAAATAGGCATAGAAACTGTTTGGACGCCCATAAAGGAGTTTTTAACTGATATATGGGATAAGATAAAGACAAAGGCATTAGAAATATGGGAAAAAATAAAAGATAATGTAATAAAACCTATACAAGATGCTTGGGATAAGATACAAGAAGTTTGGAATAAAATAAAGGGATTTGTATTAGATAAATGGGCTGAAATAAAAAACAGTATATTAGGCTCGGGTCATGGCCTTTGGGATGCAATAACAAAACCTTTCAATGATGCAAAGAAAACTATAAATAAAATCATAGATGATGCCTTCAATTGGGGACGTAATCTAATAAGCAATATCATAAACGGAATAACATCTATGGTTAGCAGGCTATGGGATACAGTTTCTAACGTTGCGCACACAATAGCTGGCTTTTTGGGATTTCATTCCCCGACTGAGTTAGGTCCGGGTAGAGACGCCGATAAATGGGCACCAAACTTCATAAAAATGTATGCAGAAGGTATAACAGGCAACATAAACATAATTGAAAGTGCGGTTAATACTGTTGCAAGTAAGCTAAGTGGCATAACAGCAACACCTTCTTTGGCAGTAGCAGGAGGAACAGCAGGTAGCAGTTATACGCCAGCAGGAATACCACAGCCAGAGATGCATCTCCACATTGGAACACTCATTGCAGATGACTATGGCTTAAAGAAATTAACACAAGAAATAAGAAAAATATGGATATACGAAGACCAAAGACTAGGAAGTGATAGCCGATGATGATAGACGGTATCACAATAGCAACCCCTACCGAGCTTAAGGTAGGGGTTTTCCGTTTGACAAAATCGGAGCGAACAGCAAGCGGGAAAATGATGATGGAAATTATAGCAGTAAAGAGAAGACTTGATTTGAAATGGACTATTATAAAAGATACAGATTTAAAGCAAATTATGGACTTGCTCGACGCTAAAGTCTTTCACACGGTGACTTATCCAGATCCACAGACAGGAGAAAATACAACAATAACCGCTTATACTGGCGATATAAATATGAACGCATTTAGGCGAATAGGAAACAGTCGGTATTATGCAGACGTTAGTTTATCGCTTATTGAACAGTAGGTGGTGGTTGTATGTACCCAGTAACACAGGATTTCCTTGATAAAGTAAGAGCAACAGAAAGGCGTGTATTTGGAAGAATACAAATCGACTACACAGACCCCTTCATCGACCAATCTATTCAAGTCCAAACCTCCGAGCAGGCCAACGTTTCCTTTCCAGCCCAAACCGCCGACGCCGTATCCGAGCCTTTCGCCAAAATCGCCAGCTTGGACGGTAGCTGGGTGCTGGACGGCAGCTTTGCACTTGCACCAGACCCCGACGAAGCCGACACGCACCAAATGGGCTGGTGGGGGTCACAGTTGTCGCAGGCTGATGGAACATTCGTGCAGCCGTATCCCAGCTTGACAGTGACGCACTTCGCAAGGCCGATACATTCCCTGCGAGTAGTAGGCGACAGCAAGCGGGGGGAATATCCGGTAGACTTCCGCATTGACTTATATGGTCCTGATGATACGCTCCTATATACGGAAAACGTCGTCGGCAATACAGAAGTAGCATGGAGCAAAACGCTAGCCAGCCCCGTGCTGGACGTTGTCAAGCAGGTATTGACAATCACAAAATGGTCGCATCCTGGACGGCAAGCGAAGATTCTCGAATTCTTCACTTCGGTGCAGGAAACCTACGAAGGCGACGACATACTTCTCATACACCTGCTGGAAGAGCGGGAAGTATCGCAAGGCTCGCTTCCGGTAGGCAACATAAGTGCCAACGAAATTGATATTCGACTGAACAACGAAAGCCGGAAATTCGATGCAGGGAATACGCAAAGTCCGCTATACCGACTTTTGAAACAGAATCGCAGGATAAGGGCGTGGCTCGGCCTCAAGGGCGAAGACAACGGTCAGCAGGTATCTAAGATGTGGGACAGTCAGGCCGACTGGCAAGCGGGATTGATTTTGCCGGAAATATATTTGGATGAAGCCGGGGACATTATACTGAAACAATACAATTTGCTACCAGATTTTGTAGGGTGGGAATTAGGAGGCGGAGCATATATAAACGAAAATGGCGAACTTGTATTACCTTCACCGGGTGCTTATGCACGCAGTCCTTTTATAGATGTAAATTATGCGTCTAAAGGTTATTTTTCAGCAGAATATTGGTCAGACCAAGAATCTGTCAGAACAGAGTTTAAACCAGATGCAGGTCGCTTATTAAACACAGAATATTATGATGCTAATAAACAACCTACAACTAATCGCTCAGGATATACTGGCAATGGTAGTGCGCGCAAATTCCCTAAAAATCAATGGTGGAGACAAGAATGGGGCGGGGATGGTTCACCTATTGGGTTTGATTTAGGTCCAAATGTAAAATATGTCCGAGTAAAAATTAGTGCTGATACTACATGGACCAGCCCAAGTTATAAGGTTAGAAAACCAATGTTAACGACAACAGGAGAATGGACTCCTTATGGGGTTTATCATTCATCCGGAACATGGGTTTCACAATCTCTTGACCTTACCCCCGTCGGCCAAGCGGCCACTAGCCGAATTTCCTGGTCCGCCGACACGCCACCCGGCACGTCCATCTCCGTCGAAGCCAGTCTGGACGGCGGCCAGACCTGGGCGCCCTGCACTAACGGCGGCGCCATCCCTGGCATCAACGTTGGTGACGACCTGACTGGCAAGAGCCTGCTGGTTCGGGTGACATTGAGCACCACCGATACCAGCGTGACGCCCGTCCTGCACAGCTTAACTGTCGAAGTCAATCACGAGGAATGGGTCCCGCTCGGCGTGTTCTGGTCCGGCGACTGGTCGGCTCCAGAGGACGGCGTGTATGCACAGACGACAGGACGTGATAGGCTAGAACTGCTTAGGAAGAGCACATATAGCACAAGCACAGTGCAGCAAAACAAGACGCTATACGATTTAGCCGTTGCGGTATTGCAGGACGCAGGGCTTAAAAGCGATGAGTATTGGGTAGACACCGAACTCCAGCAATACACAATTCCATACGCTTATTTTGAACCAATGAGCCACCGAGAAGCCTTGCGACTAATTGCCGAGGCTTGTTTAGGGCAGGTATACTGCGACCGGAACGGTGTAATCCGGGTAGAAGGGCCAAGCTACCTTGCAAGCAAAACGACAGCAGACTTAACTATTACGCAGGATGACTATTTCCGCAAGGATAACCCTGTTCGCTGGGGACAGATTGCTAATTACATTGAGGTTGAAACACAGCCATTAAGACCAGACGTATCGCAAGAGGTATACAGAAGCAACGACCCAATAAGCATAGCAGCAGGGCAAACAATGACGTTGACGATATATTACAACCAGACACCGTGCATAAATGCCTCAGCAAGCCTTGTAGGTGCTACAAATACAGTTATAACCGCTGCAACATATTATGCATGGGGTGCTGACATCACATTGAAAAACAACGGCACGGCAGCGGAAAGCGTAACAATTGTGATAAATGCGCAACCCTTGAAGATAATGAACAAAGAGAAGGCAATAGCACAGGATACACAGAGCATAACCGATAATGGTTTGATACGCTACACATTCCCTGCTAATCCTCTTGTCCAGACGCTTTCGATGGCACAGACAATAGCGAATAAGCTATTGCAAAGCTTCAAAGACCCACGCAGGGACGTCGAAATTGAATGGCGTGGCAACCCTGCACTGCTGCTTGGTGACAGGGTTAGCGTAGTGGACAATGTAGAAACAAACGATTACTTTGTTATAAGGCAGGAGATTGAGTATGATGGCGCTTTGCGTGCTAAACTCTCAGGAAGGAGGGCGATATAATGGGAAGTGCACCGAATGGATACCAAACGCCTAAAATGAACTGGCAAACTGCAGATGTTGTAACACCAGCAGACATGAATAGAATTGAAGGAAATATACAAGCAATAGAGGAAAACCTCAGAACAATAGACCCTGCTCAATCTCCAACTTCTAATCAAGGAAGCTTGCGACAATTTTTGGACTGGTTTGCAAATATGATAAAAAGAATAACAGGTAAAACGAATTGGTATGACGCACCATCAAAAACGCTTGAGGATTTGAATAATCATATAAATGCTACTGCACCGCATAGTGGGCATGCACTACTCAATCATACTCACACAAGAGCACAAATTACAGATTTTGCTCACAAAAGCACACATGAAGCAGGAGGTAATGACCCAATTAGTAATCTCCCAGATGGGGCAACAGTAAATGGTAACATAATATATCACGCTGGAAATGCTGCATTAATTCCTTCTTATGACGTAATGAGAAGTTACGATGGGAAAATTGTGTATGATTCTACTGCTATTGCAAGTGATAGCACGGTTGTAACATCCCCAGGAGTTAGCAGTGGAGTATGGACTAATACTGGCAAGTCTATTAGTGTTAATATAGACTCTGTAAATTCCTTGCAGTTTAATATTGAGATATCATTTGCTTTTACAGGTACATGGTATATAAAAATTGTTGACAGAACATCAGGAATATCATCTAACAGTATTTCTGTATCACCTGCAGCATCGGGCACATATTATTGGTATACTTTATATTTTGATGTTGCAAACTACGATTTTACTGGAGTCAGAACATTTGATATATACGTTATGGTATATTCTTATGGTTCAGGGCCTACTTTACGAGGATTAAATGTTTATAAAAATAAGGTGGTGAAAATAAGACAATGATTTATATACGTAATGCAAAATCAGAAGAACAATGTAAGTACGTACTTACAGATGGCACAAACATTATAAAAAAATACTATGAAGAGGATGAGCCTGTAGATTTTTCTGCTGAGATACAAAAGTATGAAGAAATATTAAAACAACAGCAGCAAGAAGAATTTACGCAAACTTCAGCACAAATAATTGCCCAACTCACTTTAGAAAACGCCGATTTGAAGGCGCAACTGGCGACTCTTTCACAAACCGTTGCTCAAATCTTGTTGAAATAGGAGGGATATCATGAGTCCGTACTTCAACTTTTGGAAAATGTGCTATATAAATGGATGGATTACATTGGAACAGCTACAGCAGGCATTACAAAAAGGCTTAATAACACAGGCTGAATACGACGAAATTATGGCAGCTAAGCAATAGCTGTAATTTTTATTCTTTAGTGATATAATTTTAATAAGGGGGTGTATTTATGCCACTACAGAGTAGCACCGAATATATATTAAATTTTATAGATTGTAAAGATATTTCCAAAATTGAAGAAGTAAGAAATTTCGCGTTGCTATGGAATATGTTCGAAGATCAAATCTTCGGGAATTCTATGAATAAAACAAAAATTGATGAAATGAATGACAAAATTTCAAAAGCCATAAGTGAAATTGTAGTTGAAAAAACTTTTCAATTCTTTAGCGATAGGTATACTAATGAAAATGATGGAAGGTCTAAATTTGATGGCTTAAAATTAGATAAAAAAAATTTTTGTAGTAGAGATGAAATTGAGGATATATATGGAAAATTAAAATTAAAGGATTGTGATAAGAAAGAAAAAACTAGGATAATATTATATATTTTATACAGGTTAAGAAACAATTTATTTCACGGAGAAAAAGAAGCTCGTGAGTTTTATTCGCAAAATGAAATGTTTAAGGTGTGCAACGATTTTATAATTGAATGTTTAGAAACATATGACAAATACACGCCATAAGGCGTATTTTTTATACTTTTCGAAAGGAGAGGATATAATGCCGGGAGCAGAACTGGCACAATATGGCCTTGCAACATTCGCAGTTGCAGGGCTTTTATATATCGTTAATCTTTTTTTGACAAAGAGAAAAGACAATGATGAGCTTATGGCAGTAATAGAAAATAATACAAAAGCAATTGATAATTTATCGAATGTAATGCAATCATTACAAATGTCATTAGTTAGGCAGGAAACAAAGATTGATGAATTATTAGAGAGGGCGAGAAGGTGATAATGTGTGAAGAAATTTTTCAATAATCCTTGGGAGTTTAGTTTCAAAGATGTAATTGCAATAGTTTTTACAGTAACATTTCTATATGTTACTTATAAAGCTTTAACTTCTAAAGATGCTCTTGAAGTTATGAAAGCTTTAATTGCACCAATTTTGACAGTATTAGGGGGATATTTTGGGCAGGAAGTTGCTACAGCATACTTTCAATCCAGATATCCTAATCAATATGGATTCTATAATGGATATTACGGCTATGGAGGTTACATGCCTTATCCTCCAGCACAGACAACAACGGAAGAACAGGCTCAATCTAATGAACCGACAATATGAGGAGGTGATATTTTGGGTGTCAATGTTATAGAAACAAATTTACAATTTAGACAGCCGTTAAAAAAGCGTCTTCAAACTGATTATATAGTTTTACATCATGCAGAAGCGAGTAATGCAACTGTAGAGGACATTCATAGATGGCACCTTGAGAATGGTTGGGCTGGGATAGGATACCATTATTATGTTAGAAAGGATGGCTCAATCTACCGTGGCAGACCGAGAGACACAATAGGTGCACACGTGCAAGGGCATAATTACGATTCAATTGGCGTATGTGCAGAAGGAGATTATATGAAAGAAATCATGCCAGAAGCTCAAAAGCAAGCTATAATTGCTTTGGTTAGAGAATTGAGGGAAATATACCCTCAAGCTAAAATAGTAGGGCATAGAGACCTTATGGCGACCTCATGCCCTGGGGTAAATTATCCATTTCAAGAGATAGTTCAAAAAGTATTAATAAAGGAGGTTTTGTCTATGTTTAAAGATATTCAAGGTCACTGGGCACAAGCAGATATAGAACATCTTGCACAATTAGGACTTGTTAGAGGTGATGAACAGGGTAATTTTATGCCCGATAAACCAATCACAAGAGCAGAAGTAGCAGTAATAATTTCAAGGCTTTTAAAACTGTTAGGGAGGTAAAATAGGATGAGAGATCTGATAATGACAATCTTGACAGCTTTGATACAGCTGATAATTTTAATTGGATTAGGATATCTGATTGATTATCTAAAGGCAAAAATTTCAACTGAAAGGTTGAAGAAATATTATGACTTAATTACAAAATTTGTACATGCTGCTGAACAAACTTTTGGCGATGGAAAAGGAATGTTAAAAAAGCAGTATGTTATTGATGCTGTTAAAAAAGTGCTAAAAGGCAGATTAACAGATGAAGAAATTGACAAACTAATAGAAGCAGCAGTTTTCGAAATGAATTTAGTATTAAAAGAAAAAGGCATTACACAGTAATCCTCAATCCTCTTCCTTGTATGGCCCTTCGGGGCCTGTTTTTTGTGCTTATGCAGGGCGGATAATTTTCTATGCTTGTTTAATTTTCTCTCAATACAAGCCAAATATAAACGTTATCATGGGGCAAAAATAAAAGGGCTTGTTGGCCCTTTTTATAATATTTCTATTTGATAAGATTTTGCGAATAGAAATGGTGCCGAAGGTGGGAGTCGAACCCACACGGGGTGTGAGCCCCACTGGATTTTGAGTCCAGCGCGTCTGCCAATTCCACCACTTCGGCGAGTTACTACATTTCATATATTATCACAGGT
>Ga0207429_10042_pt1 | contig 35474 bp, 37 predicted proteins | sample YelNats1bottle13_FD_187545 | JGI IMG/M metagenome (GOLD analysis project Ga0207429, IMG submission 187545) | Hot spring thermophilic microbial communities from Obsidian Pool, Yellowstone National Park, USA - site 1 bottle 13 (SPAdes) (version 2) | ecosystem: Environmental > Aquatic > Thermal... | reverse complement strand
GAAAGTGCTAATTGTATAACCATAACTCTTGTAACCTGCACTATAACACCTTCTTTCGTTTGTATATTCAAAACAATTCATCTCCCACCTATAGAGGTGGGAGTCTTCTTGTTAAAATTATGATAAAGAAAGTTAATTCTTCAACTACTGAATTTTTTTCAATTTCTAATTCAAAATTATTGTTTTCTTCTTCTAAAATTTTTAAAATTTGATTTTTGATTTCATCTGTAGTTAAATCGAATTTACCTGATGATAAAATTTCTTTTACTACCTTTGTTTTAATATAAGATAAATTCTTTGTTTTTGGTTTAAAATTGTTTGAAATAAAAAATGCCTTTCTTCCACATTCTTTAGCCTGATTAAATAAACTTATTTCCATAATAAACTCCTCCTTATTAAAAATATTATAAAACAAAAAATCGAAAAAAAATTACCTCTTTTGAACTAAAAAACTTTCTAAAACCTTTTTAAATGAAATTTCATCTTTTCCTTTTCTTTTATTATTACCTAATACATTACTTTTAGAATAACGACTAAAATTAGTATAAACTTCATTAATTGTTGTAATCTTATTCACTTTATATTACCCCTTTCTATTTACTTTTACTTTATATTATATTATTTATTTATTATTTTATTTTATATTTACGTTTATATTTTTACTATAGTATATTTGAAATAAAAAAACAAGCCCTCTTAAATAGAGGACTTACCGTTATTTTCTTCATTTAATTTTTTTACAATCCAATAGCTTGTATATAAGAAAAGTAAAATTACATTTAATATTTCTAAATACATATAATTTTTATTTATTAAAATCATAATATATCCGATCAAAATAAATGGTCCATATGGAATTGCTGTTTTCAATTTTCCATTTTTGAAATAAATAATAAATACACTTAACAAAACCCCAATTAATGAACTATAAAAAACAAAATATATTATTTCTTGTGTTACTACATACCAAGTTGGATAATATGAAAGTTTATTTGTAAACAATAAATGATAGGGCATAGAAAAACCTAATGCTCCAGCCATTTTTATATCTCCTCCACCCATAGCACCATTACTTATAATAACAATAATTAAATATACACTAAAAGATATAACCCCTGTTAAAATAAATATTTTATATTGTTGTCTTGTTAATATTATAAGAACAATTCCTAAAAGAAATGTAATTAAATTATAAGAATCAGGAATTTCTTTATAATTCAAATCTATATTTATTGAAGATAAATTAATCATAATAATTAAGCTTAATAAAAATGTTTTAATATTAAATCCATAAATTACAAAGATTGTCGTATTTAAAACAGTTGATAAAATAATTAATCCGTATAATTGATTTTTAGGATAAGTATATTTTATCTTATCGCTAACTTTAAACATAATATATTGAAGTATGATAGACAAAATAAATGTAAAAACAATAGTTAATGCAATTCCTTTTATATTCATCATATATTTTACCACTCTCCTTTTTTATTTAAATTGAACTTGGTTAATTGATAATTTTTTATTGGTATTGATAATTTATTAAAAAACAATCCTTTTACTTTATATTCAACACATAAAACAACACTTGAGTTTCTTTTAAATTACTATATGCTGTTGGTGATATATCTTCATTAAGAGTAAAAAAAAAAATAACCATCATAACTAAAAACTGTTGCAAATATAGCTTCTATTGAAACAAATCCTTTTTATTTTTTTATCATTCATAATCACCCCTTTCTTTTAACAATTTATATAATTATTATATTTATTTTTTATTGTATATTAAATGTATTTTATGTTTTATAGTAAAAAAACTCCCACAAAATTATGTGGAGTTTTTAAATCCAATCTTACTATTGTCCTAATTAATACATAACATTCTTTGAATTAATTATTCTTTCAAACATTTAAAATCACTCCCCCTAAAAAATTTATCATAATTTTAAAAAAAAGACTCCCACCTCTATAGGTGGGAGATGAATTGTAAAACACCAAAAGACCACGCTTCCAATCGCAAAGATTTAAAACAGAAAGAAACAAAATCAAATTACCTTTGTCTAAACAAACAAAGGATTATGTTAAAACTACACATTCTATTGAGTCCAATTATCTATTTGTAGATGAACATCATACTTCACAAACTTGCTCTAAGTGTAGAGTTATTAATAAGTCTAATAGAAAATATAGAGGGCTATATATCTGTAAGTGTGACAATGTCTTAAATGCAGATGTAAACAGACTAAACATACTTAAAAGAGTAGTTCTAAATCCAGTAATGAATAAGGATAGAGGGTATTTGAACAACCTTGTTAGAGTAAGATTAAATTACTCTAACTAAAAGAATTTCCCACTTATATAAGTGGAAGAGGGTTTAAAGTATTATTGTAAAATAACTATACTCAAAGATAAATAAGTTATCCAATACTCAAAGGACTGTTCATTCCCCAATATACCATTTACATAGTTAATTTTAGCGTGGTTTTTACTATAATATATATTAAAATACAAAACTAAGACATACAACTATTAAAATAATCGTTACATTCATTAATTGTTTTAGCAATTATATTTGCAATATCTAATCTCATTAAATCGTTTTCTGCTTTTTCTATATCTATTTTAAAAATTAAATCTATACAATACATGCTATTTAATTCATCATAATATACTAAAGAACAATTAATATTTATTAATTCTGGATTATATTTAATATTAGAAATAAAATCTTTAAATATCTTTGTTAACCTAAGAACTGCAAATTTTTCTACAAAACCTTTTCTTTTCATTAATTTTTCTATATCTTTTTCATCTTCTACTCCGAAATAATTTATAACAAATTTTTTATCTATTCCGTATGTTTTTACAACTTCTAAAGAATTATTTTCTACATCACTTTTACTTCTTATTTCATTATAAACATTCATTTCATTTAATAATTCATTTAATTTTTCTCTTATAACTTCAAAATCATAAAATAATTCATCATAAGTTTTCATATAAATAACTGAAGATTTTATATATTCTTCAAATTCCTCATAAGATATTTTATCATTTTTTATAGCATAATAAGTATCTAAATCTAATACTTGTCCTTCAACTAATTGATCTAATGCTATATATAAAGAATCTTTTACAATTTTAGGATAATCTTTTAATATTTCTTTTTTAAATTCTAATGCTTTTAGTCCTTTTTCATTTATTCTATTCATCTTTCTCACCCCCTTATTTTAACATAATCATTTTGGTTGTATACATTCTTTTCATTTTTCTTAATACAATATCATTTAATTTTGAAATTTGAGCTTGTGACAAATTTAAGATTTCTCCAATATCTTTCTGATTTTTAGGTGTTACTCCAAATAACCCATATCTGTGTATAATAAACAATCTTTCTTGTTCACTTAATTCATTAACTACTTCTAAAAGAACCTTGTATTCTTCTTTAGCTATTATGTCTTCTTCAAGCCCATTCATATTTGTTTCTACAGTTTTTAATCCTTCATCATTTATTATTTCTTCTATTAATAATTCATTACCATGTTTGTCTGATGATAAAATTGTATTCATTGATATTGTTTCAATTTGCTTATTTCTTTCCTTTAAAAACATCAAAATTTCGTTAATAATACACTTATAAGCATAAGTTGTAAATTTAGTTCTTCTATCTTTTTCATAAGTATTTAATGCTTTTGCAAGTCCAAGCATACCAACACTTAATAATTCATTATATTCTATACCTGTATTCTTAAATTTTTTAACTATATGATGAACAAGTGGAATGTTTTTTTCTGCAAGCTTTTTCTTTGTTCCCTCATCTAATACATTATCTCTTTCTTTTTTTAATCTCCCCATTATATCACTTCCTTTCATCATTTTTATTTTTTTAAACTATGTATATAATAATATATTTTTTTAAAAAATTAAATATAAAATATGTTTTATATGGTATATTTACTATTTTATTTTAAATAGTAAATATACCATATTTTATTTTTTATCAAACTAATCCAACAATATTTTCAACATAAGGTTCTAATTTTTTTATACAAGTTTCTTTATTAATTACACCTTGCGTATATAAATCTAAAATCGTTTTTGCAATTGGATAAAAATATTGATCTTTGCATTGTTTATATAATGTGTTATTAAATTTTTTTCTATTTTCCATATATTCATTACATAAACTTAAAAATTCACTAATTTCAGGGCTTTCTTCTTTGAAAATAACATTATTTTTATAAACAACTCCTTTTCCTTTATTCAATATTTCTTTTACTATATCCTTTTCTTTTATTAATATCATTTTTCCATCTTTACCCATTCTTGCAAAATCAGATTCTAAATTATACACATTGTAATATTTTGATTTGAAATCATTTGAAATTAATTCAAAATAAACTACATTTAATCCTAAGAAAAATCCTTTCTTCATAAAAATCCCTCCATAAATAAATTAATAAAAATTACCAATTGTTTTAAATAAATCTACTATAGTATTATATTTATTAAATATAATTTTTAGTTTATTTTAAATGAAAAATTTTATATAATTATATGTAATATAGTAAATTATTTATCAAAAGGAGGGATTATATGAATAAAAAAAATTTCATAATTACTATTTTTTTAGCTTTAATAACATGGTTTGTATCTTATTATATAACTGGGCAAATATTAAATAATAAAAACAAAGCAAATGAAATAGTCAGAAATTATAATTTTGATTCAATTAAAGATGAAGAAATAAGAAATTTAGCAAAAATATTAATTGGCTCTAAAGTTTCTGATTTGAACTTAAAAACAGTAAATAACGATTTTATAAATCTAAAAAACTTAAAAGGAGAAAAATATATTTTGGAATTTGCTTCAACAACCTGCGAAGCTTGTAATGAAACTGTAGAAACTTTAGATATGTTAGAAAAAAAATATAGTGATATAAAATTTATAAAAATTTTTCCAACTGAAGATATAACAGCTATAAACAATTTTTACAAAAAACATAATTTAAATGTTCCAAATTATGTTATAGCAGGACAAGATAATAGACAAATAGATTTCTTCAGTGAATTTAATATAAAATTTTATCCTACGCTGTTATTTGTTAAAGATGGATATATAGTAGAAATGCATGTAGGAACACTTGACGAAAATCTATTTAAACATAAAATGAATGCATTAAAATAACCTTCCTTATTTAGGAAGGTTATTTTATTATTAAGAATAATATCCACATAACAATATGAGAAACTAAAAAAAATGGTGCTAAAGGCAATTTATTAAAGTTTTTATTTTTTATAAATCTTATTAAATAGCCTAATGCCATAGCACTTATTAATGTTATAGCAATAAACAAAGGCATTGTATATAAACCAAGATAAAAACCTATTACAGTTGCTAATTTTATGTCCCCACCCATTCTATACATAAACATTACTGCTGGAATTATAAAAACAATAAAACTAAAAACTCCTCCTAATAAATTGGATAAAGATAGAGGGAAAATAGGATACAGTACTAATCTTAAAATAATAAGTAGTAAATTACTTTTATTATATATTTTATATTCTTTTAAATCAGTATAAGTATTAAATATAAGAAAACATAATAATATAAATATAGCTAATGTATTGCTATAATTAAAAACTAATTCCTTTTTGAAATTAACTATAAAATTATCTATAAACAAGTCTTACCACGCTCCTTATGATAATTTCAGTTTGTCCATTTTTTTGTCCATTATAAATTATTTTAAAATTACTATTGTTTTTGGAACTATAAAAAGTTTTTTCAAGAAGCTCATTAGTATTAAAATAAGGACTTACTCTTAATCTTACTTTCGCCACAACATCTAATCCTATTTGTGGTTTAGTAGAAGATAATCCCCATGAAGAACGTTCAAAAAATGCGTCAAAATATAGAATTTCAAAATATGAAATATTGTTATTAGTTGATATTAATTCTTTTATATTATTTTTATATCTTGAATATAATTGTCCTTCATAATTTCCTAATAATTGAGAACCTGTTGAATAATCAATATAATTTTCACTGTTTATTGCTAACATTTCTTCTTTTAATCTTTTATCATCTACTAATGTTTGCAATACAGACAAACCTGTTGTATCCATAATATTTTGTATTTCGTTTAAAGTATAAGATTTAGCCATAATATCAATGTAAGATGTTATAACAAGAAGAGTTATAAACATTAAGATAATAGCTTTTATACTATAAGAACCTTTTTTATTCATATACATCACTCTCCTGTCCAACTATCATAGTTGTTTTTATATTCAGACATGCTTATTTGTTTTGCTATTATAACTTTATTGTCTAAATTAAATGTTGGAACCAAACTTGAAAATACTGTCCAATCATAATATGATACAATTTTTACTTCTATTTTTTGTCCATAATCAATAGTTAAATTTAAACTATCATTAAATTCTACATTGTTTATATACACTTCATATTTTTCTATTCCAGCATCTCCAAAAATTTTATTTATTTTTTGTTGCAATTCCGATGATGTTATATATACTTTATCTCCTCCAGGAAAATTATAAGGAGTAGAAGTTCTAATACCACCTTGATTAGCAAGAATTCTTGATACTTCATTAGTTACACGATTCGTAACTATTAATTTCCATGTGATAATTGTTAAATCATAAAAAAAAGCAAAAAATAATATAAAAAACAATACACTTATAACAACCTCAATTGCCATAGAACCTTTTTTATTTTTCAAATAAATCACCACCTTTGTTATAAATTTTGCTTATAGTAAATATCTATATTTTGTTTTATTTTATTATATATTTTATTTCATTTGTATTCAATATATGATGTTTAAAGACAGTAAAATAATAAATCCTACCACAATTGTGTGGTAGGATTTATTATTGAACTTGTAGGTTATCTACCTTGTTACCTGCCTTATTCAAGAAACCAATTATTTTATCTCTAAATACAAATAGTGTTGTAGCAATTACAAGAACTACTGACATCCAAATTATAATTTCAAGGTTTGACGCACCATCTTCTCCTGTCATAACATACTTGATTCTATTGAATATATTCTTCATAAATATCTACCCCCTTTTCATATTTGTTTATTTTTATATTATTTAATTTTGTTAAAAATATTACTTTTTTATGTTTTATGCTTAAATAATAATTTCATTTTCTCTTTTAATTTATTTGTTCTTTCATTATAAATAAGTGACATATCCAAAAACTGTAGTATTACATTTTTAAAATTATCTGAACTTTCTTTTATATAATCAAAATTTATAAATGCATAATTTAACATAATATCATAATACAAATCCCAAAAATTAGTTAAATTTTTATACTTTTTTTCTTCGTTTTTTATTATTATTAGATAAAAATGAAATATATCTGTTCTTCTAATATTGTCTTTAAATAATTTTATAATTTCGTCTTTATTTAAAATTATTTTTTTTATATGTTCTGGAAAATAATCTGTTATTTCTTTAAAATATTTCATTTCGCTTTTTCTCATTGCTAAAGAAGTATTATATAAATTTGATAAACTTTCATTTATCATAACTATATAGCGTTCAATATCTTTTATATCTATATCGCTTATATTATTTATTAAATATTCAATACTTTGTTCAATGAATTTTGCATTAAATTTATTGGATATAAATTTCAATCTTAAGAATATTAACAAAAACCATTTTTTATTTATATCTATATTTTTAAATTCTTTTAACTTATCATAATAATATTTTCTTATTTTATTTGCATTCTTTTCATCATTTATTACATAAAATACATACATAAAATAATCTACTATATTGCTTTCATTTATTTGCCTATTTGGTATACTTATAATATAATTAAATGTCAATTAATTGCACCTCCTCTTTTTTATTTACTTTTTTAATAATCCAAATAGAGCTACATCCCTATTTGGATATAATAACCAAATTATTGCTTGAAATATTTATTTTATTTATTGTTTCAAATATATTTAAATTTATTGTTTTTAATTCTTTACCATTTAACCCAATAAGATAATTTTCTATTACATTAGTTTTACCCTCTGCAACTAACTTAGATTGTTCTTCATTTAACTTTATTTCTTCCAATTTATCATAATTACTGCTGTGTAATTTTATTAACACGTTAATATTATTATTTTCTTCTGTCCTTTCTTGATAAACATATAGTTCATTATTAAAACTATTTACGATAAGATTAGTTTTATTTGAATTTAGTTGATACCAGCCTAATACTTTAAATTTTTTAGGCTCTATTTCAAATAAAATATTTTTATTTCTACCTGAACCAAAATTGTTCAGAACATATAATTTGTTATTTTGAACATATATTTGTTTTGAAATATCTCCTACTTCTATCTTTTGCTCAACACCATCTTTTGTTAATTTGTAAATATACTTATCATTAGTTACATAAAATATTTCATTATTAATTACTTCCCAATTAATTGGTATATTATTTAAATTTATTGTTTTATATTCATTATTTTGATTAACTATATATAATTTTTTATTGTTTTTATCTATAAAGTAAAAATTATTTTTGTAAACTTTAAATTCATCTATTTTATCAATATTAAGCTTTTCTTTAACTAATGAAACCAATATATTGTTATTCTTTAATTCAATTAAGTATATATTTTTACTATTAACTTCACATGCATATAATTTTTGTTCTTCTTTATTAAAACTAAAAGTAAATATAGGATCCACTTCGACAAATTCTTCAACAATTTGTTCTTGCGTATTATTTTTACTTTTATCTTTTAGGAAATATAATGTTTCATTAGAGTATATAGGATGTAATTTTCTTCCATTTATTTTTTCAACATACTTTAACATTTTTCCTATATTTTCATTAGGGGTTAATGATTTTTGAATTTTCCAAGCATTATCTCCTCTTTTTACTACAACTTTTGTTTTTATAAAGTTATTATAAAATTCAATTAATTGTTTAGTTTCTTTTTTAACTTTAACTTTAGGAATTTCTTTTAAATACTTTTTTAAATCATCTGTTTTTATAATCTTATTTTGTTGTATGTCAATTAATTCAATTTGTCCAATAGAATTAAATCCTACTGCATAAATTTTTTTTCTATTTTCATTTTGAACATTTTTATTATCAAGTTTATTTTTGTTTTTAGAATTATTTATTATAAATATGCTTAAAGATATAATTGAAATTATTATAATCGCAATTATAATAATTCTGATTATAATACTTTGCGAATTTATTTTTTTCATTCATTATCCTCCTTTCTTATAAATTCATAATTTCTTTTATGAGTCGATATTTCTAAAATTCTCTTTATAATCTGCTCATCTTCATAACTTATAATTTTATCTAAATATATCCTTATTTTTGAAAAATATTCAATTAATACAACAATATAAATTAACATTAAAACCATATTATCTTGTTCTTGTTTATCATCAATTTGTAAAACAATGTTTAATTTGTTTTTTATATATTCTTTATCTATTACATTATTGTCTACATCGTATAAATTATAAGAATTATTTTCATCTTTCTTAATAAACACATCAAATTCCGAATAATTAACATCATTATAATAAATGTTGTCATCATCAAAATTATCTATATATTCTTTTTCATTTTCTATCATATAATTTTCTATTAAATTATCTACAATTAGCATTATTTCTTGTTTTAGTTTACTTAAATTAAATTTTATAAATACATCAACATTTAAAATATCATTATTCTTAACATACTCATTTAAAATAACATATGTTATATTTGCATAATTTCTTATATTATTACCATAGCATAATTCTTTATAAAATATCTTTTCCATTACTTTTCTTGCTACTTTTTTTTCTTTTAAAACTTCATCCAAATAATATATATACCCTATTTCAGTTAACACATAAGCTAAATCATATATATTTTTATAAGATAAATCATTTAAATAAATTTTATTATTTTTTTCTTCGATAACATCGTATAATTCTTTTAAAATTTTGATTTTATATTTTTTTGACTTTATTAACAAATTAACACCTCACTTTCTTATTGTTTATACTTTTTATTATATATTTTATGCGTTATAAATAAAGATATAAAATGTTTTAACAAAAAAAATAAAGTAGTTCCTTTTTAGAAACTACTTATCATAAGATTGACCCCTCTCACACTTATAGAAGTATGAGATTTTTTTTATTTAGAGTAATTTACTCTTACTTACAGATATATAACTATCTATATTTTCTATTAGCCTTATTAACAACTCCACAGATATAGCAAATCATATTTTACAATTCATTTCCCACCTATAGAGGTGGGAGTCTTCTTGTTAAAATTATGATAAACTTATAAATTTTTTATAACCTTCAAATATGCTTGGTAGAAGTATTTTCTTTTTAACTAAAATTACTTTTTTTATTAAATACCAAACAATGCTTGTAAAAACAAATGCAACAAAACCATATACTATTGAAGTTTTTAAAAACTCAAAGATTATATCTAAGTTTCTAAGAATAAAAATAGATAAAATAACAAACAATCTAAAATAAAATTTACTTGAAAAATATCTTGTCCTTCTAATTTTAGTTAAAGCAATTCTGTTAATTTCTTTGTAAACTCCATAAAAAGGTGCTAAAATTACCATACCTGAAACCAAATAAGGCAAAAATCTTAATATTTTAAATGCAACCTCTTGTGATGTAACAATCATCACAAAAATTAAATAAAATAGAAACCTGATTACAAAAAATCTACCCATAGTAAAATATACCTCCCTTTCATTTTTTTATAAAAAACCTATATTTTTTATTTGTTAATATTATATTTATTTATATTTATCAAAACATATTTTCAATATAAAAAAAAGTGAGAGTAAAATGATGAAAAAAACCCTACTTATAAAAGTAGGGTAAACTTAATTGATATTAAAATTTTCTAAAATATATCTAAGTTCTTCTGAAAATTCATAATCTTTTTCTGGTAAATAGATAACTAAATCATATTCATAATAATCATACATAGGATATGTTCCTTCCCATTTTCTCCATTCATGACGGTCAACTGTTATTACATAGATTTGAGTAATATCAAAATTTGGTTCAATTATTTGTTTTTCATCGGTTTCTATGTTTCCGTTATTGCTATATTGATAAGCATAATCTTTACCAAATTCTATATCTTCACCTATTATAATTTGTGCTTCCTCAAATGTTCCTTCTCCTCCTGCCCATGAGTGTCTAATTTCATGGTCAGTAAGAGTTATTTTTTCTGCAAATTCTTTTGGGTTATCATAAACATAAATTTTATATTGCTTATCAATATCTACACTATTCACAATCTTTTCTAATTCCTCATTAGATAACTTCCCTTGTGTTTTTTGAATCAATACATTTAACAATTTTGCCTTCTTTTCTTTTTTTGATAAATCCCTAAACATCTTTTTTTCCATAATAAACCTCCTCCTTGTTAAATAAATTTTAATTTACCTTTTTTTTTAATCCTTATATTTATATTATATATTTTTTTTAAAAAAAATAATAAAATAGTCAAAAAAATTTACTAAAAAAATCCCCACTTTTACAAGTGGGGAAAATTTATTATGATTGTTTTTTATTTATTATTAATATATTATTTGAACTATCTAAACTTAAAGTATAATCTAATTTATCTATTAATATTTGAACATATCCATATACTTTATTATTTATTTCTTGTGTTTTTACTGGAACTTTTAAATATTCATTATTATATTGAACTTTATCCGTGTTAATATAATATATCATTTTATTATTTCCTTTCTCTATAATTACTTTATCTTTTTCTTTATAGATATTTGCACCTAATAGTTTTGCAAATTCACTTAATTCGAATAATGTTTTATTAGCTTTTACAATAGGTGTATTTTTTAAAACATAATCTTTGTTATTAATTTTTATATTTTTAATCATATTAATTTCAAGGTATTCACTTATACTTGTTACTGTTCCTATCTTTGTATCTAATGCTAAAACTTCAACATTTGGTAAATCATTAAATATATTTTCAAATTCTTGTATTGACATATTTTTGTTATATAATACAATTAATTTTCCATCTATTAAAGCCATACATTTATCTCTATCTTCTATATATTGTCCATTGCTACTTACAGAAATTTGATATAATATATTTTTCATTTGTTCATAAGTTATTGTATTATTTGTTATTCTTATTGCAGTATCATAAAAGTTTTGTATATTTGAATTTTTATTAAGTGTATATTGTATAGTTACTCCACTCTCTTTTTCTTTGTTATCTTGATTTTGCCCATTAGTTTTTCCTAATACTATTTGGTTATTATAATAAACATCATTAGAAGGAATATTGTTTAAATTTGTGTTTTTAGTTGTTGTTGGAATTGTAGGTTCTAATGTTTTTATTTCACCTGTGTTTTCTGATTTACAATAACTAATACTTACTTCTTTTTGAGTTTTCTTATCTCCTTGTGTAGTTATTTCATAACACTTTCCTGATATAATTTTGTATTCTTTTTGTATTGGTTTAGGATAATTTGGTATTTGATTATTTCCATTATTATTATCTTGAGTATTATTTTGATCATCCAATTCAAAGTAAATTTCATCTTCAGTATTAGGTGGTAAAAAATCACTTTCATCAGGGTTTAATATTCTATCTGCAATAGGATTTAGTTCTAACCATAAATCATATTGCTCTTTATATTTTTCTTCTAATGTATAATTACCAAAAACATCAACAAAAACATTTAACATAGTTAATTTATAGAAATCATTAGCTTCTTCTTTAACATATTGCATATATTTATTCATAAAATCTTTAAACTCTTTTGTTTCATTATTGATATCATAAAAATTTTGCTTTATAAAATTTAAAACCTCATTGTTTACATTATATATTTCATTAGCTTGTTCATCATTTGTATATATACTATCTTCTGTATCTGTCAACATTTCTTTATAATTTTCTTTTAATAAATTTAAATCTTTATTCACATAATTTTTTAAATAATTCTCAAAGCTTTGTAAATCTTTCATAGTTTTAAATTTTTCTGCTTGTTTTTTTACATTATTTATATATTCTTCATAATTAAAATTATTGTTTTCTGCATATACAATATTGTATGGCATGCTAACATTAATTAAAAAATAAGATATTAAAATAATAATATTTATTATCTTTTTTATCATACATTTTCCCTCCTTTCTTTAAAAATTATATTATTAGTTTGTAAATATTATAACTTTTTAGCACCGAAATCTGAAAGTTTTCCTCGTTTAGAATGTAAATCTATATCCATAGTAATATGAGCAACAAATTCTTCATCTTTAGAAGCTTCAAGTGAATTACCCCCCCCCACTTATAGAAGTGGTGGCTTCGTGGTCAATACTCAAAGCGGACTAAGTTATCCCACGCTCAAAGGCCTGTTCCTTCCCCCCATATATACCAATCACATGGCTAATTTTAGCAAATTCTTGCTTGCTTATGATTTTGTTGCATATTTTTTACCTGTAAATCTTCTAAAACTATCACTTGGTTTTCGTGTATAATTTTTCAACTTCCTTCTTTTAAAAAGAATTTTAATTTTTATTTATTATATTAAATATTGTAACGCTTTATAACTTTTTATACTATAATATATATAGTAAATAATAAAATGAAAAACTAAAAGTTTTAATTTATAAACAGGAGGGAATTTTTATGAGATTTGTTTCAATATATTTTACAAAAAAAGGAATGATTATTGGTAAAGATATTTATTATAAGGATAAAGTAATAATAAGGAAAGGAATAAAATTAAAAGAATCATATATAAATGAATTGAAAAAGTTAGGTTTTAATGGTATATATATTGAAGATGATTTATCAAATGATATTTATATGAATGAAATAGTAAGAGAAGAAGTAAAAAACAAAGCAGTAAATTCAGTAAAAAATTTTTTTAATAAAACTATAACAAATTCAAAAAATAATTTAGAACAAATTTTTAAAGTAGTAGATAATTTAATTGATGATGTTTTAAACAGTGACGAAACTATAGTAAATATTGTAAATTTAAAAAATTATGATGAATATACATTTCAGCATTCTGTAAATGTTGCAATATTATCAATATTATTAGGAATTTATATTGGACTTAATGAAATTGAATTAAAGAAATTAACAATTGGAGCATTACTTCATGATATAGGCAAAATTTTTATTGATAAAAGTATTTTAAATAAAAATGGAAAATTAAATAATAACGAATATAAAATAATACAAACACATTCTGAGCTTGGATATAAATATATTAAAGAAAACTTTGGTTTACAATTATCTCCAACTACAACTGCAATTATATTACAACACCATGAAAAATATGATGGAACTGGTTATCCTCTAAAATTAAAAGAAAATAATATATCTTTATTTAGTAGAATTGTAGCAATAGCTGATGTATATGATGCTTTAACATCAGATAGACCTTATAGAAAAGCTTGGTTTCCATTTAAAGCATTAGACTATATTAAAACAAATGTCTATACACATTTTGATCCTAAACTAACAAAAGTTTTTTTAAAGATAATAACACCTTACCCTGTTGGAACCATTGTTCAATTAGACAATGGAGAAATTTGTATTGTTGTAGAAAATAATATAAATAACTTAACACAACCAATAGTTAAATTATTAGAAAAAGATAATGAATATATTGATTTATCAAAATCAAAATTTAAAATTATTAATGTTTTCGAAGATTTAAAAAATCAAAGTAGTTTTTACCAAAACACACAAAGAGTAGCAAATATTTCATAATATTTGCTACTCTTTGTAATTTATATTAACTATATATCAAAATAAAGTATATAATGCATAAATTTGTCGAATTTTTCACATTGAACAAAAATATTAGACTATGTAAAATAAAATTGTATTAAACAATACAAACTGTTGTTCGTATAAAAATAGTAAATATAATTAATATAAAAAAAATATTGTATATACAATATAAGAAAAATAAATAAAATAATTGACAAAGGTAATTTTTTCTTTTATAATTAAACTTGAAAAAAAAAGAAAAATACCTTTTAATAAAAGGGGAGGATAAATTTATGATTTATTCTAAGCTTATTGTTTTTACAGAAAATAATTTAATTCAGTTTTGCGAGAACGTTTGGGGTAATGGGATATATAAAATTGATGATGAAAATAAACAAATAATTAATATTTTAACTAATTCGAAATATTCTTACGATGAATTAAAAAATAAAATAGAAAAAGAATATAATTGTAAAATTAAAAATTACGATTTTACAGAAATAGACTGTGACTTCTTCGATGAAGAATGGTGCTATTTATTTGAAATAGAATAAAAAAAAAGAGAGTAATTCATTACTCTCTTTTTTATTTTTTATTACAACAATCCACCTTCAACCCATTTATCAAGTTCTTGCAATGTAACACCACGTCTTAACATTTTTTCAGCCTTATCAGGACTTATCTTGTTTAAAAATACAAAATTATTTTCCTTAAAATCAAATTTCCAAATAGGTTTCATAGTTATTCTTCTTGTATTAAAATCATAATTTACTTCTGTTATTGAAGTTATTCTTCTTCCTATTCCAGGAATATTATCTTGGATTGCTATATAATCAACTGCTGAACCTATAATACGTTCAACAACATCTATACTTAATGATGGCATTGCCATTAAGTATTTAGTTACAAGTCTATTAACAATATTCCAAGGATTACCTCCATGCATTGTAAAAATTGTAGAATGACCTGTTTCCATTGCTTCAACTGCTGATTGAGCTTCTTCTGCGCGAACTTCACCAACAACTATATATTTAGGTTTTAATCTAAGTGCAGTATACACTAATTGTTGTAATGAAATTGCTAATCTTTTATCATCTGATTTTACAGAAACTAATTCTAATGTGTGTTCATTTTTAGGGAACAATTCTTGAGTATCTTCACATACAATCATACGTTTATTTGCTTTTGTAACATAATAGTCAATTAATGCTCTTATTGAAGTTGTTTTTCCTGAACCAGTTAAACCTGCATATATAATATTACACTCTCCAACTATAAGCATACCCAAAAAATTAGCCATCTCTTCTGTCAAAACTCCATATTTTATAAGCTGATCCCTTGTTATATGATCTTCTGCATGTTTTCTTATTGTTAAAGAATAATCTCTTGGTGATACAGCAGTTGAAGTTGCACAACCTCTATCACCATATATTTCAAAGTCAACTATTTTTGAATCACCATTGTTTATTTCTTTACCTGCTTCTCTTAGTATTCTATCTAAAAAATTCTTATAGTGTTCTTGACTTCTAAATGTTCTCCAATACTTTTGATTTTTACCTTTCTTTTCTACAAATATTGTTTTCCAATCTATAACATAAATATCTGATATTTCAGGATCATTAAAAGCATCTGACAAAATTGAATATCCTACAAATTCTTCAACCATTTCATCTATAAAATCATTAATAGTTTTTTCATTTTCACCACCTAAATAACCTCTTACTTTTATATTATTTTTAAAAACTATTTCGCTGATATATTCTCTATATTGTTCTTTTTTCTTTCTCAAATAAGCTTTATTTTTTTCTTCTTTTTCTGTTTTTTCAAAATCTAAATCTTTCCTTAATATTTCAGAAAGTTCATTTATTATTAATTCTAAAGCTTCATCAAATTCTAATATTTTTCCTTCTAATTTTTGATTATTTAATTTTGCTATATCTTTTTTAAAATTTTTAATCGAAATTTCCATACAATCACTCTCCTTTCTTGTAGTAAAACATTCCAACAATTGTAGGAATGTTTTATCTAAAAAACAATCTAAATTTTTTCTTATTTTTTTCATTTTTTTTCTTTTGGATATAATTTATATAATCATTTTCAACTTTTTTTAATATTTCAATTTCCCATATTTGATTTGCAACTTTTAATATTTCATATCTTGCTTTTAATGTATAATCATTGTCGTCTAATATTATTGGGACACCTTCAAATAATCTATTTAAAAATACTGTTTTTGGGATTTGAGGAATTCTTGCCTCTAATTTAAAATATTCATTATCTATATTATCTGCTGTAAAAATTAATTTTTCTATATCAACACCTGATGCTGGATTTTCATTCTCATCATTTATTATATCTTCATTTAAAACATATTTTACTTTATTTGTTATGCCTAATTCTTCTAACACATCTTTGTATCTAACATTATTTCTTATATTATTAAAATCTAAATTTAATACATAATATACATACTTAGAAAGAATTAATAATGGTAAAGTAGTTACGTGTGACAACGAAGAATTAGTATCAACAATTACAACATCAAAATTTTCACATACAACATTTATAAGATATGAATAATAAGATGGTTTTATATTTTCTAATTCTTTAAATTTTAATTGCGAACCAACTAATGCATATAAATTTTCTGCATTTTTATATGGTTTAAACGATTCTAATATATATTTATTTACTTCATCTATTTTAATTAAATCATTTATTATTTCATCATTTTTATCTATAATTGTGCTAATCTTATCCATTACTGTTTTTAAATTATGTTTATCATCTTCAATTTGCAACAAAGTTCCAATAGATAAATTTTGTAGGTCAGCTTCTATTAATGCAACTTTTGGTCTTTTTCCATTTTTAGCTTTACCATACTTTGCAATTGCTGTAGCTAAATTAGTAGAAAGAAAACTCTTTCCTGTTCCTGGTTTTATTGATGATACAACATATAAGTTATGATAAACATTATTTTGTTCTTCTTGAGTTTCTTCTATTTCTTCTTCAAATACAATGTCTGAATTATTCTTTTTTATTTTGCCTGATACTCTGTTTATAATAAATTTAACATGATCTTCATTTTTAGGATTATCTAAATAATGTTTGATAAGTTTGGCATTTAATTTTGTTTCAAAAACAATATCATAGACACCTGCCATAATTAAAGTATATAAAAATGTAATAGTTGGTATATCATTAAAATCTAATTCTCCATTTAAATATATAATACGCATTGAAGGAAATTGTTTTATTACGTCTAATAATAATTTTTGAAAATTTTCCTTTCCTGTTAAAGCATTTCCAATTATCAAAATATCAGGATTAAAATAACTACAAGCTTCTATCAATTCATCATTATAATCTACAATTCCAACTAATTCATAATCTTCAAATTTTTCTATTGCTTTATTTAAAGCAGGTATGCCTGTTGCACATAATATCCTTTGTTTCATTTAAATCACTCTCCTTTTCTTATATTTTGTTAATTATTGACTTATAAAAAGACAACAATTAATTATGGATTAACAACATATGTTGATGTTTCTGCATTACCATTTCCAGTAAATACTTTTGAATAATCTCCCATTATATATCCTAAAGTATTATAAGATTTACTATCATCAAATCTACCAAGAAGTCTAACTTCTCCTGAACGTAATCTTGCCATCAATTCTTCAGCTTGATTTAAAGTTACTACAAGTGTAATACTTGCAATTCTATCATTTGAAGAAACTGTATCTATTTGTTCTCCTTGTTTTCCATTTTTTTCTTCTCCTTTTACAATTGATGACCTGTCTTTAAATGCGAACCCATCTTCTGTATTTACACTATAAACATAAATATCTTGTAAAAATACTTTTGAATAAACAAATTCTTTATTATCTTTTTCTCCTTTTCCTACAAACAATAAATCAACTTTATCACCTCTTTTTATATTACCTGCTAATCCATCCACAAAATTAATAGGAAGAGAAATTTTTCTAAATTTAGACAAATCCATACTTTCAAATGGATCTATATTTTTCTTTTCAACAAGCATTTGCTTAATAACATATTGTCCTGCATAAACTTTGCTATTTACACATTTTCCAATAATTTCATCACTTTTTAAAACAAAATTAGGAGTAACAGCTTTTGCAGGAATAGTAATTTTTTGTAGATGTTCAGGTTTTATTTCAGTATTTACAGGTAAATCTTTTGAAAACACATAAACATTAACAGGTTTTACTTCATTTTTTACATAGGTTATAAAAGATAACCCAAAACCTATAACTAAAAGTATTTGCAAAATTAAAATAATAATTTTTTTCTTTTTCAATTTTAACACCCCCTATTTTAAAATATTTGTTATTAAATTATTAAAAGAATCAATTAATTGCTTGTTTTTACTATTTAAAACTACTGGTAAACCAATATAATTAGAATTTATAAAATCCTGATAAAAATTAGGAATAGTTATTGCATAATCAACTTGTATCCAATTTATAATATCTTTATATGACAATAAAGTATTTTCATATTTGTTAATTACATAAATATTTTTATCTTTTATATTCACATTTTTTTTGCTTAATTCATCAAAAAGATACAAAGTATAACCTATGGAACTTACATCTTGAGTTAAAATTGTAATAATTTTATTTGAAAATATTAAACTACTTAATATATCTTTTCTTTTTATATCTGTTTTACAATCTATTATTATAAAATCATATCCTTCTTGCATTAAAAGATAAAAATATAAATCTTTTACTTGATCTGCATATTTAATATAATCAAAATTATACATATCGTTTAATATAGTATAACTTTGTGAAAAAAATAAAAAATCTATTTTGTCAGGAAATTTTTCATATATTTTTTTAAATTCTGAGTTTATATTGCTGTTTTTAACGTCATCCATCTTAATAATAGCATCTCTTATTTTATTATACTTTTGTTCTAATAAATATTTCAAGGCTGTATCAATTCCATCATTAACTTTTGATAAATCATACAAATAACTTATTGAAGGAAATTTATCATCTAATTCTATATAGAGAACTTTATAATTTTGATTAGATAATAAAACTGCGGTGTTAATAGCAACAGAAGTTGTTCCTAATCCATTTTTGCTTCCAATAAAACTTATTATTTGTTGCTTTTTGTAAGATAATGTTTTTGGCTCAGCTTCATCTTTATTTTTTAGTTTAATAAAATTATTAGGTTTTAAATTAATAAAATTATTTTTTTTATTATTTTTTTCTACATTTTCTTCATTTACATTATCAATATAAACTTCTTTGATAATTTCTTTTTCTTGAACTATTGGTTCAGGTGATTCAAATAATAATTTATTTGTTTTTTCATCATACATTAATACTGGACTTAAATGTTTTACATCTGCAAATGTATTTGGCTTTCTTATTAAATTTATTATATCAAAAGCATTTATTGTTTCTCCATATATAATATCATAAACAGAATAACTAACTAAGGTTGATAAAAACGCATCACCAGGTTCCCTTTTACCTGCAATAAAAATTATTCTAATATTTGGATATTCTGCTCTTATTCTATATATAATATTGAGCCAACTTTCTTTTCCTTCTAAAGCTTCCCTCATAATAATTATGTCAGGATTTTTCTGCTCTACCATTTTAATTATACCTTCTCTATAAACAGTTACTCCCACAAATTCATAATCATTTTTTAATTGTTCTTGAATAAATTCTTCTAATGCTCTATACCCGACTGCTAACATAATTTTTTTCATCTTTAATCACCTCCTCTTTATTTTTTATTTTATATAATTTTTATGTTTTTTTAACTAAAAAATGTTTTATTGACCCCTCTCCCACTTATAGAAGTAGGAGATTCTCTTTAGTTAGAGTAATTTAATCTTACTCTAACAGGATTGTTCAAATACTATCTATCCCTATCTATTACTGGATTTGGGACTACTTTTTTAAGTTGTAATAACTATTCATCTCCCACCTATATAGGTAGAAGTTTTTTGTTAAAATTGTAATAAAAAAAATAACCTCTAAAATTTAGAGGTTATTTTTTAAATTCATCTATTAACTGCATAAGTTCTAACATTTCTTTTGCTTTACTTTCTTTCCATTCTGCATTAGCTATATAATTTATTATTTGGATAAGTAATTCTTTTTTCGATTTGTTAATAAGTTTTCCATTTATAGTAAAATCATTAAATAACAATACTTCTGTAATACTCATAACTTTATTTTTGTTTTTATTAGTATACGATGGCAATATTTGTTCAATGTCTAAATCTAATATGTTACAAAGTTTTTCAATAAGCACATAACTTGGACTTCTTCTATCACCTTTTTCTATTCTGTTAATATAAGAAGTTGAAATACCTGTCAAATCCGACAACTCTTGTAATGATAATCCCTTTTCATTTCTTTTATACCTTATGAGTGTTCCAAAGTTTTCAGGCAAAACACGTTCTGTTCTTTTTTTCAATTGCTTTAATTTTTTGTTCAACTTTAATTTTATTTCTGCATTAGAATCATAACTATCAATCATTTTTTCTAATTCTGCTAAATTTTCATCTGTTTCTTTGCCATCAACTTGTTCTCTTATAAAATTAATTATCTTCTTTGCTTTTTCATCATTTCCTGTTAAAACATTTACTGTTAAATAATCAAACCATGATAAATTTTTCTTTTTTAGATTAAGCAAATACATAAGTTTTTCTCTAATTTCTTCATCTTCAATATTTGAAATTTTAAAGTGTAAGTCTACGATCTTGTTAACAGCATTTTTCTCCAACAAACTTACATTTTCAATCTCATTTACAATTTCATTAATTCTGCTATCGCCCTTTGATTTGATTAATTCTAAAATACTTGAGTAATCCATAATTTGTAAATCAGCCATAGTTTTCCCCTCTCTTTTTTTTTTCTTTCATTTAATTTGTTTTTTACATTTATTGTAAATATCAACTTTAAATATATAATAGCATTTTTATTTAAAAAAATCAATACTATATTATCAAAAAAATATATTTTTTTTAAAAAAATATGTAATATATTATAAAAAAAATACCTAAATTAAATATAAAAAAGGGGGTATAAAAAATGACAAAAAATAAAATAATTGATATTATAAATCAACTTGAACATAAGGATATAGAAGCATTAAAAAACATTTATATGTATAGGTGCTTAAATGAAGATCAATTATTTAAGTTAATATATAATGATAATAATACTAATAAATTATATGTAAGAGATAAAATACAAAAAATGTTAAATTTAAATTTAATAGAAAGTGTTTTTTATGGCGCTGAACTTCCTGTATACTTTTTAACTTCTACAGGAATAGATGTTGTAAGAACTTTTTATGATTTACCTTATAATATTTTTGATATAGAAAAGAAAATAATTAAAAGAGGATATTATAGAGCCTCTGAGCTAAAAATTAATCCCAAATTTATTAATCACCAAATGCAATTAAATAATTTTGTTATAAATTTTTCTGAAAAATTAAATAACAGATTAGTTTGGAAATACTATGATGAAAAATACATGAGCCAATATGTCAATATACGTCCAGATGGACTTATTCAAATATTAGATGTAGATTTATTTTTAGAAATAGATATGGCAACTGAAAGCAAAAATCAGTTATACGAAAAATGGGAAAACTACCGAAATTTTTTAATGTCAAGTGAATATGCATACAAAGAAAGAAAAATCATTGTTTTATTTATTTTAAACAATAGTGAAAAAATACAAGAAAGAAAAGATTTAATTAGATATACAATAACAGAAAGAATTTTAGATTTAATAGATGATAATTTTGAAATATATATAGGAACTCAAGAAGAAATTTTAAATGTTATTTTTAAAAAAATTATTCCTCATTCTATTGGAAAAGATATTATATTAAATGAAATTAAAAATATTTTAGAAGTAAATCACTTTTTTAATGTAGACGATGGTAGTATAATAAAAAATTTTTTAATTGATACAAATTATTCGTTTTATATTAGAAAAATAGATCGTAGAAATTATTTAATTGTTGAAAATAATAAAATTCAAGAATATTTATTAGATGAATATTATTTTTCTCCAGTTTCAGTTCTTAAGAAAATAGCTTATTTAGATAGAAACAATTCTATATTTAAAAGTAAATTAGGAAGAGAACTAAGTTATATTGTTGTAGCTAAAAATGAAGAAGAACTATTTCACGACTTAAAAATTGCTGATTTAATTGGAACAAAAAATGTTTATTTTACAACTATCAATAGATTAAAAAATATGAATTTTTATGAGGCAATTTTTCAATTTGATTATCTTGGTAACATTTATCACTTTATAGACGGAGGATTGCAAAATAGAGTTTTTGAAAGAAAGATATAAGCAAGGGATTTACCCCTTGCTTCTTGTTATTTTTTTCGAGAAAAAATATTTTGCAAATTCACTATCTTCAAAAACAACAAGCTTTAATTTGCTTAACGCTGAATTTATAGTTTCATCAGAATATAAATTAATCACCTTTTTGTTTTATATTGTTTTTCCTTAATTTCTTAACTATTTGCTTATACTTAATACTATATTATGCTATTTACTTGTTAATATTATAAAAAAATATTCACCATAATTTTTACTCGTAAATAATTTTATCTTCTAAATTTATCCTATAACCCTATTTTTTCCACTTTCTTAAGTTTCAATCCTTTTTTGTCCCATTCATTTATTTGCTTAAATATCTTTTTTAATGCCATATAACCAAACTCCTCTATAAACCCTGTTTCTTCTAAAAGCGGAATAAATTCAATTGGAGAAATATTTTCTTCTAAATCTTTACAATACCATCTTGATAAAACTTCAACTTCTTGTATTTTTGATGTTTTTAAATCTAATATAGGCTGATATACTAAGTAAAATTCATCTTCATCCAAAGCTTTTCTTAGCTTTGCAGTTATTATAGATTTCCTGTTAATTTCATATTCCATATAATTTTTAAAACTTATTATTTCATAATTGTCTCCTTCACGAAATTAAGTAACCGCTAATTCTGCTTTTTTAATTGCTTCATATAATCCAACATTATTTTTTACTTTATAAACTCCTGCATTGACAGTTAATAAAACCTCTTTTTCGTCAATAACTATAATATCTTTAAAATTGTCTATTATTTTTTTTATTATTTCTTTAACTTCATCTATTTTCTTATCAATGAACAAAATCACAAATTTGCCAGCGTAATATTATCTAAAATATTTTGTAGTTTCATCTAAATTTTCTATAATCTTATCTCTTACAAAGTTTAATACTTTATCCCCAAATTCATAATCATATGATACCAATTTAAAATTTAAAAGCCCATAGACGCACTTTTACACCCCAAGTAATACTTAATTACCTTTTTGTAATTTCCCATGCTCTAAAAGCCTTTTAATGCGTTTTTAAAGCTATTTCAAATATGATGTTTTAGATATGTCAATTTTTATGTTTGAAAACATTATTGTTTTTTTACTTAAATCATTTTGCAAATGGTAAACGATTTGCATTCACTTTTTGCTTGTAAAAATATAGAAAACATTCAAAAACGCATTTGAGCATTAACTTTAATTTTTACTACTTTATCTATTGATAACCTTGAACTTAATTTTTGTTTAACCTAAATTCAAAAACAACTTCCTCCTTATATGTTATAACTTATGCTTCACTACATACTTGTAGTTATACATATAGTACTAATATATATAGGATATATTGTTTCCGCTTTTGGAATGGTTGTGAAAATTCTGAAAATTTAAGTTAAACTTCTCTGCTATTTTTGATTATCTTTAACCTACATACATTATTTTTAGAATACCTCTAAAACTCATTTAAAAGCCCATAGAGCGTTTTTGTCACCTTGGTAATACCCTTTATACCTTTTTTACACTTTGTTGGGTTCTAAAAGCCTTTTAATGCGTTTTTAAGGCTATTTTAAATTTTGGTTGTAAGTTTACATTATTTTCATATCTTAAAATTTGTTGTTTTACATTTTTTAACATTTGCAAACAATTCTCCCCTTATATGTTATAACTTATACTTCACTACATACTTGTAGTTATACATATAGTACTAATGTATATAGGATATATTGTTTCCACTTTTGGAATGGTTGTGAAAATTCTGAAAAATCAAGTTAAATTAAAAATCCCCACTAATGTATCGTGGGGAAAATTATCCTAAAAATTTTGTAATAATGATTTATGAATTGCATAATTATTTGCCAATAATTTCACTCCTTTTTTATCAGGCAATTCTATTAAAGATTTATTATTAATTAAATAATCATTCATATTTCTTACAGTAATAATTGTTCCTCTTGGAAGTATTTTTTTATTTGTCCAAAAATCTTTATGACTTATCATTCCAAAAATAATTGCATATAAATTTTTATTTTTATTAAAAAAACTTTCAAAATCTTTCATATCATCTTCGCATACTTGAGGCTCTACTCCAACCATTATATAAAAATCTACTTTTTCTTTATATTTATAATTTCCGTTATCATCAAATCTATCTCTTTCTATCATTAAAACAACAGATTTGTATTTTGTTGTTTTTATACTTAAATGTGAATTATTTACTTGTAAATCACCATCATCCCACTTGCCAATTGGATATACTCCCCAATCTATATCTTTAACAATATTTGCTTTATCTTTGTATTTATTTTTTATATAATTTCTAACTGCAATTTCTCCAAGTTTTCCTTGAATTACATTATAAAAAATTTCAAAATTAGTTCTTTTTTCAACAACTTCTTTATCTATAAAATTATTTCTGTGATTATTTATCATTTGATTAGCAAAATTAAAAACTTTATATAATTCTTCTTTAGAAAAATAAACTTTTTTATTCATAAAAAAGACCACCTCCTACAGTTATTTTTTTATACTATAGTAAAGATAACTGTAGGATAAATACAATAGTAAAATTGTTTTATGCTTAAAAAATTTTTGATACAGCAAACAAAATATTGAACATTGTATATACACTATAGTATAATATTATAAACTCAAAATATTAAAGGAGGAGATTAAATGAAGGAATATATAGCTCAATTATTTGATAAAACAGAATTAATTAAAATAAAAAATAAAGTTAAAAAAATAAATAAGTTAGAAGAAAAGTATTCAAAGTTATCTGATGAAGAATTAAAGAACAAGACAAATGAATTTAAAGAACGAATAAAAAATGGTGAAAGTTTAGATAATTTACTATATGACGCTTATGCTGTTGTTAGAGAAGCTTCCAAAAGAGTTTTAAAAATGAGGCATTATGATGTTCAAATTATGGGTGGTATTGTTTTACATGAAGGACATATAGCTGAAATGAAAACAGGTGAAGGTAAAACTTTAGTTGCTACTTTACCAGCTTATCTTAATGCATTAACAGGAAAAGGTGTTCATGTTGTAACTGCTAATGATTATCTCGCAAAAAGAGACTATGAAATTACTTTACCTCTATATAATTTTTTAGGTTTAACTGTTGGAGTTATACAGCATGATATGGAAAAAGAGGAAAGAAAAAATGCTTATGCTCAAGATATAACTTATGTTACTAACAGTGAAATTGGATTTGATTATTTAAGAGATAATTTAGTAAGAGATAAAAAAGATAAGGTATTAAGGGGTTTACATTATGCAATTATAGACGAAGCAGATAGCATATTAATAGATGAAGCAAGGACTCCACTTATAATTTCAATGTTAACTAAAGAAAATACTAATTTATATGTTGATGCAGATAAATTTGTTAAAACCTTAAAAGTATATGAAATTACAAAAGAAAATGAAAATGAACAAATAAATAAAGAAGAATATGATGTAATTGTTAATAAAACAGAAAAACAAGTTTTATTAACTGAAAGAGGTGCTAAAAAAGCTGAAGAATATTTTAAACTTGAAAATTATTCAGATCCTGAAAATTTTGAACTAATTCATTGTATTAATCAAGCATTAAGAGCTAATTTTATTCTCAAAAAAGATATTGATTATATTATCGTTAACAATAAAATTGAATTAGTTGATGAGTTTACAGGTAGAGTTTTAAAAGGAAGAATGTATTCAAATGGATTACATCAAGCAGTAGAAGCAAAAGAAGGATTAGAAATTAGTCCTGAAAATAAAACAATAGCAAGTATTACTTATCAAAACTTGTTTAATTTGTATGAAAAAAAAGCAGGTATGACAGGAACTGCTAAAACAGAAGAAGAAGAATTTAACAAAGTATATAAAATGTCTGTTATTGTAATTCCGACAAATAAGCCGGTTATAAGAAAAGATTTAGATGATTTAGTATTTTTAACTAAAGAAGAAAAGTATGAAGCTATTATAGAAGATATTAAAAAATGTTATGAAATAAAAAGACCTGTTCTAATTGGAACACCGAATATTCAAGTTTCAGAAGAAATATCTAATAGACTTAATAAAATTGGCATCCCTCACAATGTTTTGAATGCTAAAAACCATGAAAAAGAAGCTGAAATTATAAAACAAGCTGGACAATTAGGTGCTGTTACAGTTGCAACTAATATGGCTGGAAGAGGAACTGACATAAAACTTGGAGAGGGTGTAAGAGAATTAGGCGGTTTAAAAGTAATAGGGGTTGAAAGAAATGAATCAAGAAGAATAGATAATCAACTTATAGGACGTTCAGGAAGACAAGGAGATCCTGGTGAATCTGTATTTTATTTAAGTTTAGAAGATGATTTGTTTAAATTATATGGTACAAATAAATATATTATGATGTTTAAAGCAATGAATTTACCAAAAGGAAAACCAATTAAAAGCAAAATGTTAACAAAAGCTATAAGAAATGCACAAAAAAATTTAGAGGAAATTAATTTCAATATAAGAAGAAGTGTTATGCAATTTGATACAGTAGTAAATAAACAAAGAGAAATAATATACAAGGATAGAGATAGATTATTAGAATTAGATGATATTATAGACAATATTTTAAATATGGTTAAATATGTTTTACAAAGATTAGAAAGTAAATATCAAAATGATGATGTTTTAAAAAATAAGATAAAAGAAATTTTTAATTATGATGTTGATTTAAATACGGATATTTACAAACAAATAGAAAAATATTACTTGGATAGAATACAAATTATAGATAGAAAAAGACTATCTGCAATGTATAAGGATATATTAATTTCTATTGTTGATTATCATTGGAGTAATTATATTAATGAAATAGAACTACTTCAAAAAGAAGCTACTTTACAAATCTATGCTAACAAAGATCCTGTTATAGAATTTATAAATCAAAGTTCAATGTTATTTAAAAATTTAAATTACCTAATACAAAAAGACTTCTTAAGAACAATTTTTAATAACAAATTTGAAGTAGTTTTAAGTATTATGTAATAAAAATATTGACTAAAGTAAAATTTTATGTATAATATTTAATATAATATATATCTGAATAAAAGATTATTAACAAATAATTTTATATTAAAACTATGAAAGGAGAGATTGTATTATGAGAATTACAAAGATTCAAATTTTTGATTTTGAAAAAGAAAATTCAAAGATTAAGGCATTTGTTAATGTAACACTTGATAATGTTTTTGTTGTGCATGGTATAAAGATTGTAGAAGGAAAGAATGGAGTATATGTAAGTATGCCTTCAAGAAAGAATAAGGATGGTAAACATCTTGAAATCGCACATCCAATTAATAAGAAGTTTAGTAATATAATGAATACTTTAATTTTAAAAAGATACCAAACCCATATTCAAAAAAAACAACAGCAAAATGAACATAATAAGCCAAATGAACATATTGCTTAATATATAACAACAAAAAGACACTTCCTTTTTAGGAAGTGTTTTTTGTTTTAATTTTTAAAAAATTGGCATTTTTAAAATAATTATAATAAAAAAAATATAATTAATAAAAATATATTAAAACAGGAATTTAAATTAAATATTTATTGTTATAAGGAGGTTGAAAATTTATGAAAAAGAATAGTGTTGTTGCTCAGAAAAACTATTTATTAGGTAATTTTATAAAAGAGGAAAGAATTAAGAGAGGTTTAACATTACATGATTTAGGTAAATTAACAGGTATATCCCCTGCATATTTAAACAGAATTGAAAAAGGCAGTAGGAAGAATCCATCTGCAATGGTAATAAATACTTTATCAAATTTCTTTGGTGTTACTCCAGAATTTATATTATCTTTAATAGGGATGGAAAGTTCAAATTCAATTTATCTAGATCTTATATTGCAAAAAGAAAATATTGTATATTTTGAAAATCATGAATTAACAAAACAACAAAAAGATATGATATTTAATTTTGTTAAAGCTCTCTTAAAAACAATATAGCGAAGGTAAAACCTTCGCTATATTGTTTTATTTTTTTTATTCTGAGAGGTTCCAAAACTTAAAATAAAAAAAATCAATACTTTATAATTATTTTTTTTTTAAAAATTATATAATATTAATATAAAACAAAAGAAAGGGGCTTGATTTTTTTCAAGCAAATACATACGAAGGGGGATTTTTAAATGGTAAAAATTTTTATCTTATTGGCGATTTACTTTATTTTAATTTTTTCTATTTCTTCTTCAAAATTAACCAACAAATTGTTTTTTAGACGAGTTTTATCTTTCTGCTTTGGTTTATCTTTATCTATTTTTGCTTTATTTTAACAAAAACAACCTGCATATGCAGGTTGTTTTTTTTTATACGTATTTTATACCGTATTCCCTGAATATTGGTAGTTTGTCTAATTTACCTTCTTTCTTTAATTTATTGAATAATTGCTCTCCTGTAATTACCCATTTAGATATATGCTTTTTCAAGTTCTTAACATTGTTTATAAATGGAGCATCTTCATTATTAGATTTTTTTGAAAAGTCATTAACAGCTTGCAACATTATTTTAGTTTGATTCATTCCTACACCAATTTTTCTATAAAATAAATACAAGGTAGTATAGAATATTTCACACTTTTCTATATCGGATATTGGCAAATTATTAATATCCTTAATTTCTTGAATTGTAAATAGATAATCATTTAAATTCATGTAACCATTCCTCCTTTATAAAAAATTTACTATTGTATATATACTATATTTTATATAAAATTAAATAAAAATCAAGTTTAAATTTGTTTTATTTAATAAATTGTATATCACCATCTCTAAATCTAAATGCAGGATAAACTATTCTTTTTGAACTTATAGTTTTAGTATAGTAAAAAGGTAAGAAATTTTTTGTTAATGCCCATTTGTAATTAGCTCTAAGTTCTACTAATATTTTAGTTTCAGGATTTCTAAATTCTAAATAAGTTCCAGGACTTAATTTTATTCCATTAATATATATATTCCACTCATCACTTTTAAAACCTGCATTTTTCATTATGTCTAATACTTGATAATATAAATTGTTTGCTGTTATATAATTACTACTTCCACCTGGAAAACCATATGGAACATAGTTGCTAATACCACTTTGTCTTGACACAACTCTTGCTACATACGTAGTAACTCTTGATACTGAATTGTATTTCCAGACTAACATTGATATATCAACAAAAAAACTTAAAATTATAATATATATTAATGCAAATATTACAACTTCTATACTAATTAAACCTTTATTGTTTTTTATCATACTATCACCATCCTTTAAATAGTTTTTAATTTAATATATACATAAGAAAATCCCTTATCTATTAACTTATTAATATATTTTTCATTTAATATTACTCCTTTTTTAAGTAAAATTATATTTTCAAATTCATAAATGTCTTCTGCTAATTCATATCCAACTAAATTTTTACTTATTGGCACTCTAACTTTTTTCAATATTAATCCCCCCTTTCTTTAAATTTAAATTTCTTTTATTATCATATTTATTAATATTCAAATTATTTTTTAAAAAAACATTATATTATTTATTAGATAATTTGTTTATGTTAAAATAAGAAAAAGAAATTTGTTTACTTTGCGGTTTATCAAACGAAAAGAAAATGAAAATTGTTTTATAATTTAAAGGGAGGGAGTTTATATGGATGAGAATGAACAAAAATTTATTAATGGAGAAATTAAAACATATAAAACTGGAGAAGTTGCTGAAATTTTAGGTGAAACTCCTGCAATGATAAGATTTTATTGTAGGGAATTTGACGAGTTTTTAAACATAAAAACTACACCAGGAGATCATCGAATTTTTACATATGAAGATATAGAAAAACTAAAATACATAATTTATTTATGCAAAGAACAAAATTTTTCTATTAGAAAGGCAAAAGAATTTTTATCAACTCCTGAAGGTAAAATGATGTTGCCAGTTCAAACAATAGAAGATAAAGTAAATTATATGATAGAAGCTGTTTCTAAAACTATTTATGCTCAAATTACAACTGAATTTAATAAACATATTAATGATTTAAAAAATACAATATTACAATTACAAACTGAAAATGAACAATTAAAAGAACAATTATCAAAATTTGAAAATCTTTTATTGACTAACACTGATAAAATACAAAATTTAATAACAACAACAGAATGCAACAATAATAAAATCGAAAATTTTATCGAAGAATATAGAAAAAAAATAAATGATTTAGAAAAAAGGACTATTTGGGATTACATATTTAAAAGAAATAAGTAAAACGAAAAGAAAACAAAATTTGTTTTACAAAAAAACCTATGCTTAAAAGCATAGGTTTTTTGCTTAAAAAGAAAAAATAATTTGATTTTGTTTCATTTGTAAAAACAAAGAGAAATTAAAAATTGTTTTTAAATATTACATAATTTTTTAGTAATCTTCTTTATTTTTTTACAAAAATTAAGTTATATTATATGTTATTTTATTTTTTTATAATTTATTGTATTTTAACATAACTTATTGTTTTATATCGTAAAATATAATAAATTAAAATATTTTATAATAAATTATTGTTATTTTTTATAATTTCAAATAAATTTCAATATTTTATGTTATAATGCAATAAAATATTGAAGTTTAAAATAAAATATTTTATAATATTTACAAATATATTTGTAGGAGGGGATATTAGTGTTAATAAACATGGCTATTGATACTGGATACGGATATATATGTGGAAAATCATCTGTAAAACCTGAAGGTATTATTTTTCCAAACTATATTGAAAAAGTTTATGAACAACAAGCTTTAGAAGACATTAGACCAAACATTGAAACAATTGATATAGATAATATGTTAGTTAGATTCAAAGACGATTACTATCTTGTTGGCAAATCTGTTTTTTTAGTTAATTTAAAACCTCAAAGAAATATAGAAATAAACGGTAGAGTAGGTAGCAAAATTCATTTAATTCAACTTCTAACATCAATGATCTTACTTAACCCAAATTCAAATAATTTTAAAGTACATTTGGTAGTAGGACTACCAAATGTATTAAGAAAAGATATGGCAAAATGTGAAGAATGGTTAAAGGATAAATTTGAAATTGAAGTTATAACTAAAAATGATATTACAAAATATGAAATAGAAGTTGTTAATTGTACTTGTATGCCTCAAGCTTATGCACCAATATATACAATAAATGAAGAACAAAGAAAACAAACAATAATGTCTATAGATATTGGACATAATACTACTGATATATTACTTATAAATAACTTAAAAACAATAGCTGATGAAAAATTAATTGCTAAACTGAGAGGTGTTGAATTCTGCTATCAAGAACTTGCTGGAATACTTGATAAGAGATATAGGAATTTAGACATTGTTGATTTACAAAATGCTATAGAATATGGAAAGTTTAGTTATTACGGTGATATGATTGATGTTACTAAAGAATTGAAATATGTATTTACAAAATTTACAGATTATCTTATAAATGAAATAAATACAATATATGATTCATATTTCTCAAAGATATTTGCAGTTTATGTAAATGGTGGTATATTAAACAACAATATGTTTAGAACAATATTTGCACAAGAAGTTAAAAGATTAAATAATAACAAACCTGTTGCAACATACACTAATCCACAATTAGCTATAGTAGATGGTATGTTTGAATATGCTAAAAGATATTTTAAAGATGATTTTAACCAAAGGAGGGAATAGTTTTTGTCTAAATATAAAACTATTGCATTAAACTTTGATCCTAACACAACTGAAGATATGATAATCTATGAAACTTTAAATAGAATAGTTACAAGACCTAAATTTAGAGCATTTAAAATAAAAGAAATATTGAAAAATTATATGATTGAAAATCACCAAGAATTATATAATGAAGTTAAAAATCAGTTGTTAGGTATTGACAGTAATCAAAATACAAATAACAATCACAATGATGTCAAAATTTCTGAAAACTTTAATGTAGATAATAACGACAACCATATTGATTTATTAAAAAGCAATTTACTACAAAGAGAAAATAAAGACTTATTTTAATAAAAAACAGCCACTTAATCGTGGCTGTTTTTTATCATTGAACGATGTGTAATTTTATATCATCAGTATAACCACCTAAAACTTGAATTGTTACTGTCTGTTTATCAAACAATTTTTCTTTTTTACCTAAAGTAGAACCCCATTGTAATGGATGTCCATCAAATACATCATTACAAATTGTCATATTATAATAACCATCTTTAGTATTTTCATCGATATATAACTTGTTTGTATCTTTAACTCCAAATGTATTACCTGATTTTATTCTAAATATTACTAATCTATTATCCCAAGAACCTGAAGTTGATTTTATTTCTATAAGTTGTTTGTAATTTTGGGAACTATTATTTGATAAAATTTGTCCATCTGGTAATATTACATAAATATTTGTAGGCATATATACTGGTGTGTAGGTTGGATAAACTGATTGTCCACTTTCACAACTTGACCAACTTACAGGCTCAGACCAAGCACGATTAGTTTCGTATCTTAAATATATTTCTAATTCAAAACCATAACCAGCTTTTATTTTTCCTACTGTATTTTTCAAGTCAACCCAACCATTAGTTTGTTTGCTCTTAAACATAATTCTTTCTATTTCGTATCTTTCATATATACTTGAACTTGTGTATTCATACCATGTTTTATCTGTTATACAAATATCGCACATCTGTTTTACATATCTATAAGATTTACAATAATAACTATTAGTCTTACTATCATATCCATAGCTTGTGCATTCCCAATAACTACAATCATATTTATCCCAATGTCCTTTCCATTTGTATAATTGGAATTTTTGTGTCCAATAATTATAAGTATTAACTTTAGTATTTATATTACATGGATTTTTTGCATTAGAGATTGACATAATTTTTGATGAAATAGTATCTTTATTGTCTATCCAATTACTTTCATTACTTGGTGCATTTTTATTTGGATTAACAGTAATTTCAAAGTTTACATTATAATTATTACTGCTGTTATAATATAGATAAATATTATCTGTTGTAAATGTATATGGACCATTTTTACCTGTCTTAATTGTTATATTTTGTGTTTTACTATTTACAGAAGGAAAAGTATAACTTGAACTCATTTTAAAGTCTACTTTTGTAGTTATATATTGTTCTATAGGATATTCATAATCTATATAATATTCAACTTGGAAAGTTTGATATTTACTACTATTAATATTTAGATAACTTGGAGTAACTTTTGTTATTTTAACACTTAGATTTTCATTTGCTTGTATTTTATGAGTTCCTTTATCATTTGTATTATCTCCATTATAAATTGAGTTATTATTAAAAGCACTTGCATATCCTTCTGCATATAAATATGGTTTGCTTATGAAATAACTTTCACTGCTTATTATACTATACACTTTTCCATTTATTAATTTGTCTGTAATTTTAATTTGATTAATACTATTTAATTTTCTATTATCTTTATCTAATATTTTTAAATTATCAATACCAAATGTAACAGGATTATTTATTGTTGCACCATTATATTTTATATTAAATTTTACTTTATATTTTCTATTTATAACAGGAATTGTTACAACATTATTATTTTCATCTAAAAATTCTACACTTTGCATTTCTAAATCATTTGGTTGAACATCAAATACCAAATGTCCTATATCATCATCCAATATAAAATTGTCACCATTTTTATAATATATTTCAGGTATAACAGAAACTAATCTTACTCTTTGCACAGGTTTATCTATTTTAATTTTTCCTCTAAATACTTCAGTTGTATTTCCTGGAATTCCTGTATTTCCATTATCAATCATTTGGTAATTGGAATTTTCCTCTAAATATAAAGTAACAACTTTTGCTTGATTATCAAATAAAGTATAAACTTTTAATTTCTTCATTTTTGTTTTTGTTTCTTCTTTATACATATTCCTTACATTCACAACAAGCTCATATTCTTCTCCTACTTTTAATTTTGTAGGTAATGGATTTAAATTTTCTATTGGATTTCCTTTCGTTACAACGATAGGTGTTTTATACCAATCAATATAATATTCTCCTACGCGGTTTTTATTGCTATCAAATAAAACCATTGATATTAATCTTAAATTTGGTTTATCTAATCCTGGTGTAGAGAATGTTCTATATTTATTACCATTATCTCTTGTTCCTGCCCATACTCCTGAGGTTAATCCAGGATGTCC
>Ga0207429_10041_pt1 | contig 37179 bp, 36 predicted proteins | sample YelNats1bottle13_FD_187545 | JGI IMG/M metagenome (GOLD analysis project Ga0207429, IMG submission 187545) | Hot spring thermophilic microbial communities from Obsidian Pool, Yellowstone National Park, USA - site 1 bottle 13 (SPAdes) (version 2) | ecosystem: Environmental > Aquatic > Thermal... | reverse complement strand
ATTTACTAAAGTGTAAATGATAACTAAAAACTATTTAAATATAAAAATTTTATTATCATTTATGATAATATTTTTTATTTTACAATTCATCCTCTACCTATGGTTGGAGTCTTCTTGTTAAAATTATGGTAAATAACATGTGTCATTATTAAAACATCCTTACTCACAACTAAAAAGTCACAAGTGTGCGAACGCTTTTTAAATCAAGAAATAATACCTTTTTCACATAAGCAATCCTCCCCTTTATTTTTTAATATTATACAAAAAAAAAAGCAAAGCTAAAATTTTAGCTTTGCTTAATTTTTATCTTAATTTTAACAAAAAGATTTATACCTTTGTCGGTTAAGCAAACTTATTCAAAAATTGCGACATTATATTTAAATTTTTATAAGAATTATAAAAATTTAAATATAATAGTTTATTTTGCTCGTTAATTTTTTCAGTTGTTTTATTTGAGGACTCAAAACTATTATTTGTGTTTATTATACCATATTTAATTATTTCATTTTGTTTATTTGTTTCATTACCACCATTGTTTGCATTTTTATTTAAATCTAAATTTAAAGTTTGATTATTTCCTGTATTTATTTTAATTTTATTATTTATATTATTCTCCAAGTTAATATTTATATTTATATTAATATTTGCATTATTTTTTTTAAAATTACTATTATTACCCAACGACTGAATAAGTTTTATAGACTTATCATTTTCTTTTTGTATAGATGAATCAACTATAGATTTTAAATTATCCATAGATATATTTTTAAAAGACTTATATTTAATTTTTTCAAATTCAATCTTTAAATCTAAATGATCATTAGACATATTATTTACTTTTTCACTTAATTTATCTAACTTATCAATTGTTTTTTTCATTCCATCCTTTTTCGCGTCTTTAATTATGTTTTTTATTTCTTTTAAGATATTTTTTGTTTCGTTATTATGTTTTATTTTTTCTTTAATTTCATGTAAGTGTTTTAAATGGTTACTGTTATTTAAATCATTACTCTTTGTTATATTTTTTTTATTTTCTTCTTTTGTAATTAAATTATTTATTCCTTCTTTATTTCTTATACTTATTTCCACTTTATCCGTTTTTAAATTGTTCTTAGTTTCTGTTTTTGAGACATTTTCTTTAATAGTACTTATTTGATTTAATGGTTTATGTTCTATTTCTTTAAGATGACTTATATTAAGTTGAGAATTAAATTGAGAATTTAAATTTTGAATTTTCATATATACACCTCCTAAAATTATTTATTTTTAATATATTATAAACACTATAGTTAACGAAGTAATGTAAAAATATAATTTCTTTGATTATCAAGTTGTTGTCCCATTAAAGTTAAGACTGAAGACAACATTGTTTCATTTTTTGTTTTTTCAAGCATTTCTTTTGCTATATCTACACTTTCTATTTTGTTTATATAATCTTCATACACTGAAGATAGCGATAAATTTAAATTCATTCTATGTTCTAATAAATTTTCATATGTTGCATTAATATTAATATCATGAGCTATATTTTTAAGAAGTGGATTCTCAGCAAAATCTGAATTTAAAAAATCTTTTACATCCATATTTATTAAAGTATCAATATCATTTTTAACAACACTATTTTTAATTGTTATTCCTTCATCTTTTACTGTTCCTGTTTGTATATAAATATCATTCATTTCAAAAATATTTTTACCATTAAAGAAAGACTTATCTACTATATTTTTAATATTATTTATTATCTCTCTTGCATTGTTTTCTATTATATTTTTTTCTTCTTCTGATATTAAATTATTTTTATATGCTATAGATAAAGTATTTAAATCTTGTATGTGATAAGATAAAGTTTTATAAACATTTTCTCTATATTGAAGATAACTTATTCCTTCCTGAATATTATTTTGAGCATACTTTAAAGCACTTAAATTAGCTTTAAATTTATTTAATTTAGGTAAATATGATGATAAATCTTTTGTTAATTTTAATCCACTTGATATTCTTTGATTACTTTCTTCTATCTTTTTAATATAATTAGAAATCATTCTTGAATAAAAATTAGAGTTTATTGTATTAATCAATTATATTCACCCCTCTTTATAAAAATCTTTCTTTAAAATGTTATTTAAAAAGAGGGGAAAATATAACTTTCGTTTGTTTTAAAAAAAAACACCTACGATATTTAAATATCGTAGGTGTTTCTTACATAGATTGCATATTTATCATTGATGTTATTGTTGGCAAACCAAATACCAATATGTTACATAAAAGAATTGGTCCTTGAACTAATAAAGCTATTGTTTGTCTTTTACCTATTTTTATTTCCATATTAATTGTTTGCATTTCTTTTATTTTTTCTGCTTGTGCTTCAAAGCTATTTTTTATGTCGCCTCCTTGTTCAAGACTTAACTTTACAAGTGCTACAAACTCTCTAACTTCAAATATATCTACATTTTCTTTTAAACTATCTAAAGCTTCATTTATTCCTCTTGTTTCACATTCTATAACAAATTGTTGAAGTATAGGTTTCCAACTATCGCCTACATATTTTATACATTCTTGAACTGCATTGATAAAAGGCATACCTGATATTAAATAACCTTGTATAATTCTAATAAAATCAGGAAACTCTGAAATAAGTTGTTCTTTTTTCTGATTTATTGTATTGTTTAATAGAAAATCAGGTAATACAGCTAAAGCAACAAACCATATTAAAGCAAATATAAAAGAGACTCTGCTTAAAATTAAAAATAATATAACTCCAATTACCCTTAATGTATTTATAAGGGCTATATATTGTATAGGTGTAAAATACTTATTCCATCCTGATAATTTTAATTTATATGCTATTTTTTCTTCATCAAATTTAAAATTTATTTTAGGAAATAAGTATTTAATAACAGGACTTGTTACATTGTCAATCAACTTTTTTATTTCTTCTTCATCGCTTTTTTTCTTTTCAAATTGTAATTGTCTTACTCTCTTTTTTCTAACATTATAAATATCCATTGAAAATAATAATGTAAAAATATTTCTTGATAAAAAGAATACTGAAATTAATGTTAAAAGTATTAAAATAAAGTAATTAATGTTAAACATATAAACATTCACCTCCTATTTATTATTCTAATGGTGCTCCAATTTTGTTGTTAATAAACCACAAGCAACCAACAAAAACACTTGCAATTATAGTTGTTCCAACTTTACCTATTGTTGTAGTTGTCATAAATTCCAAATATTTATCATTGGTAGTTATTTGATACAATGCAAATAATGGTATAGTTGCAAGCATGATAAAAGCTTCTCTTTTTGGGCCTGCTAATTCCTTTTTTAATTTTAATTTTATACTTTGTTCTTCTTTATATTGAATAAATGCTTGAGATAATAATCCTTTTCTAATTTCATCTGTTCCAATATTAGCAGTTATTTTATAATAATCTGCAAATCTTTGTAAAAACTTATTTCCTGTCCTTCTTGCTAATTCTTCTAATGCTTCAGTTACGGGTTTTCCAATTTTTTTAATTTCTGTTACTGTTTTTAATAATTCACTATACATTGGTTCTTCGCCTTTAAATTCATACATTGTTAGTTCAATTGCTTTACTCATATCTCTTAAATTATTGTATCTTTCAATTACCATATTTAAAAATGGTCCTACTTGCTTTTCTAATTTTTCCAATCTATTATTTCTAATAAACATTATTATCTGCCCAGGTAAATTGTATCCTATAAAAAAGAATAAAATTGCTAATAATATATTATTCATAGATAATAATATAGCAAAAAATATTACAATACCTGTAGCAATTGAAGTTAAAAAATATTCAGTATATTTCCAATTTAATCCTGCTTGTAAACATATAGTTTCTATTTTATATCTTTTAGTAACTTTTACCCTCTGTTGTATCATATCATCTATTTTTTTCTTTAAAATATTTTCTCTACTTATATTTTTCCATATTTGTTTCTTTCTTTTATCTAAAAAAGAATTTTTGCTTTCTGAAATGTATGAATATAAAATTGTAATAACCATTAAAATTATAAACAACATAACTCTAAAAAACATTCTTAATCCCTCCTTTTTATTTACTATTTTATTCTATATTATACTATTTGTTTTTAAAAAATATATACTTTATTTGTTTTATCTCTTGTTATCTTGTGTCCATTACCATTTAATGTTCCTATAAACCTATTGTGTGGTATATAACTATTATCTAAAGTTATGTCGTTAATAAGTATATATTTTGAGTTTAATCCATAAGTTCCAGTTTTTTAAAAAATTTCATAAGGTGTTCATTGAGCAAATGTATAATCTTTACTTCCATCCATTGCTTTAACATCATCTAAAGTAGCAAGTGGAATATAGCTTTCTTCTTAAATAAGTTGTTCTACTGATTTAGTTAAAAAGTTAAGTTTAAAATAATATTTATAGTTATCATCTATAATAGCAGAGTTTCAATTGTATAACCATAACTCCTCCTTTCGTTTGTATTGTTTAAAACAATTCATCTCCCACCTATAAGAGAGGGGGGAGACTTCTTGTTAAAATTATGATAAAAAAATGCTACAATTATTAAAGCAAAAACCAAGCTAAAATTAGTCATGTAAATGGTATATTTGGAAAAAGAAATAGTCCTTTGAACACGGAATAACTTACTTTGTTTTGAATATTGATCACAAAGCCACTATTTCTATAAGTAGAGGTATTTCACACAATAATAGCCACTATCTAATTGATTAAAAAGCGTTCGCACGCTCGTAACTTTAGTCATGAGTAAGGACGCTTTTATAATGACATATGTTATAATAATTATGAGGTGAAAATATGGCTAATATATATCCTATATAGTGAGGCTTCATTCATTAAACGTAGATGTAAACGGAGTATTGAATATACTTAAAAGAGTAGTTAGTAGTCCTAAGTTAAATAATGGATAGAGATAGAGGGTATTTGAACAACTTTGTTAGAATACAAATAAATTGTTTTAACTAAAAGAAATATTTCACTTATATAAGTGGTAGAGGGTTCAAAGTTATGATCTAATCAATAGATAAGGAGGGATGATTGTGATTAGTGAAAATAATGAAGTAAATAACAAAGATATTGATTTTATAAAAAGTAGAATATTAGGATTTATAAATAATGTTGATGTAGATTTAGAATGTGATAAAGAAAAATTAATAACTGATTATATTAATGTTTTATTAACAAATGTAAAAAACAATGATGTAGAAGTTGTTTACAAGAAACATAAAGCTTTATATAAAAAAACTAAAAAAAGATGGGCTTATAAAAATGGAAGTATTGAAAATTTAACAGAACTTGATGTTATAATTAATTCTTTTATTGATTCTTTGAATGTGATGAAAAAAATTAATATAGATTTAATAGATATGAATGAAATTAGAGAAAAAATTTTGAATAAAAAAATGAGTTTAATAAAAGAAATAGAAGAATGGGTTCAAAATGATACAAAATTTCTATTGGAATATCCTTTAATAAGTGTATTAAATAAAGATAAAATACATATTGCTTTGAAGCATGATATTAAAAGATTAATATGTGAAATTTTATTAGAAAAAGAAAATAAAAGAAATTCTGAAGTTAATGTTATTCCAAATTCTATACTTGACCTTACTCTATTTGATGTGTCAAACAGAAAAAAATTTGAGTTTATAGATAATAAATGGATTTTTGTTCATCATCTAGATGAAGATAAAATTTATAAAAGTGAACTTGATTTTGAAAAGATGAAAAAAGAAACTCTTTATATAACAACAAAAAAATTATGTAATACAATAGATTTTCAAGTTTTGAATGCTTTATTATCATTTGCTGATGAAAAATTTATCATAAGTGGAGATATTACAGTTCCATTTAATGTTCTGTTAAAAGCAGTATATAAAAATGGAACTTCTGGACAAAGATACAAAGAGCTTGAAGAAAGTCTAAAAAAATTAGCTTTAATAACTAATGTTATTGAAAGCAAAAATCACAAATCAGTTTTAAGAATTCTTACTGATTTAAATATAACCACAGATAGCAAATTGGAAGAAAAAATAGTAGAGGCAAGATTTTCTAAGGAAATTGTTAAAGATTTTATTGAAAAAAAACTCATTAACATATATGATAAGGAAACCTATAACAGGCTTTCGCCAAAAGCAAAATTGTTATCTGTTCTTGTTTATAAAGAGTATTTGCAAAACCTATTTAACGGAAATACTGAAGCTATTAACAATAATATATTAATTATTCCTTATAAGCGTTTTTTAAATATGATGTTGTTAAGCAATAAAAATCATTCAAGAAATATAACGTATATAAAAAATATATTAGATGAAATAGTAAATAACAATTTTATTTTGAAAAAATATAATTACAATTATGCAATTAAAAGTTTTGAATTAGAATTTTTTACAATAGATAAAAATGCCAAAAATTTAATTTTAACATATTGACCCCCCCTCTTACATTTATAGAAGTAGGAGATGGTTCAAAAATAGAAGTAATTCACAGAGAATCCTTTAAGTAAAAGGATTCTCTTTTTTATTTTTTTTATAACATTTAATCAATTGTCCAAAAAATTACGATAAAAGTGTATAACTGTCCAAAAAAACACGATAAAACTGTATAACTGTCCAAAAAATTACGATATAAGTGTATTATAACATTAACATATAAATTTTTTATGCATTATTTTGTGATTAATTTTCTATTTTTTATAAAATTTAGGTTTAAAAAAACTAATATTCTTTTCAAAATTAATTTTTTTTATATTTTTTTCTGTCCAAAAAAAGCACGATAAAAGTGTATAACTGTCCAAAAAATTACGATAAAAGTGTATAACTGTCCCCAAAAAGCACGATAAAAGTGTATAACTGTCCAAAAAATTACGATAAAACTGTATAACTGTCCAAAAATTACGATATAAGTGTATTAAATTGTTACAAAAAATTTATATTTTCCAAAAGAAATATTGGCAAAACAATTAAGAATATAGATTTTTCAAGATATATTAATTGCTGTCCAAAAAGTTGCGATAAAACTGTATATAAAAAAACATTAGTATTTTCAACAGTTTGATATATACTGTCCAAAAAAACACGATAAAACTGTATTTTTGACATAAAAAAAAATTAAATATACAATCTTACTTACTACATAATGGAGGTGAAAAAGATGAATAAAAAAAGAAATAAATTAGATAAGAGTTTTTTAAATGCCCTTAGTTTAAAAATAAGTGATATATATATACCAATAGATTATATAAACAAATTAATATCAACAAGAATAATAAAAGTAGTTATTGAAACTAAAGTTGATAATAAAGTAAAGTATAATACTTTATATTTAAATGAAGATACATACATTAATAAAAAAGATAACAAGATAGTTGAAAAAAAAGTAATAAAATATAATGAGGCAAAATGGAGGTTATCTCTTGCTTTTTTTAAATTTTTCTATAAAGAAAAAGTAGAAATGTTATTTTCTATTTCAGAACTTCAAAGAATAGCAAAATGTTCAAATATTCGCGAAAATTTAGAAGAAATGAAAGAAATGGGCTTGATAAATTTTGAAGATACTCAATATGGGGTTAAAATATATCTCTTAAATTCAGTAGAAATAAAAGTTAAAAACAATACTCCTAAAAGAGAAATGTTACCATACGTTTATTTACCTATGTTTTGTGTAGATGAAGCTTTTTTTGCTGAAGAAGTAGGAGTTCAAAAATTATTTTTGTATTATTTAGCTAATTTATCATACAAATCAAATGATAAGTTTAATGTAAAGAAAAAAGAAGTGATGCGTATATTGGGTATACACAACACTTCAAGAATGGATACATATATTAACAGACTTTCTGAAATTTTAAATATAGAATACAAAAAAGAAAAGAAAGATCCTGTAATTAACTTTAAAAATATAGTTAATTATACTATATATTTAAAAAAATACAATAAACTTTATAAGAAAAATAAAAAGAATAAGTTTAATGTTAAACAAAATTTTTTGTTTTCTTATTTAAAATCATTATTAAAAACTAATTTTAATTATGTTATTCCAGATGAAGATATTTTTAGATGGATAAATGCTTTTAAAATGATAGGACTCCATGCTTTCAAAAAAACAATTCGATCTATAAATTATTATTCAGTAGTTGATAATATATCAGATATGGTAAATTATTTTATTACTGTTGCAATAAATAATAATTACGCAGAGCAGAATGCTTAATTTTTTTCTTTATTTTTTTTAAGATAGAATATATTTTTAAATTAAATTTTAGGTATTCTATATTTTAATTTGTTAATATTTTAACAAAATAAAAATTTGTAATAAAACACATAGTAGTTAAGTAATATAAATCATAAATAACTACTATGTGTTTATTTTTTTATAAAAAGTTATCAACAAATTTATCAACATTTTATTCACATTTACTCACAAATAATAATTTACAAAGAAAGTATAATGTTTTTTTGTAAATTGCAATTTGTTTTTTTGTAAAAAAGAAATTGTTAATATTTTTTTTTATGTAAAAAATATTTTTTTTATTGTATAGAATAAGTTTTTTTATGAAATATTTAAAATTTATTTTGTAAACAATTTTGTGATTGAATATTTGATACATCTATATTTGCGCAATATATATTTATCTATAAATAATAGAACATAATAAAATGAAAATAATAAATAAATATAATTCTTAGAAAGAATGAAATAAGTAGGTATAAAAATAATAGAAGCAAAAACCACTGCCACTGCAAATACTGTGGGCTAACTTTATAATGTTTAAAAGTATAATTAAAATTCGCTTATTTAAATACTATAATAATACAAAAATTCTTTATTTAGAAAAGGGGGGATGTAGTATGAAAAAAATAGATAGATTTATTGCACATAGAATAAAAGATAAATGTAAAGAAAATCTATATGAAAAAATTTTTAATAAAGAAATTCAACAAATGGTAGAACAAAATATTGATAAATTAGCAGAAATGACTTGTGAAGATGGTAGATTAGAAGAAATAATTGATTTTGAAATTGAAGAATCAATAAGATTGATGATATTAGAACGAAGTAAAAATACAAAAAAATAATGATTTTAACAAAAATTGTTTTATCATAATTTTAATAAGAAGACTTCCACCTATAGAGGCGGGAGATGAATTGTAAAATATAATTTGCTATATTTGTGAAATTGTTAATAAGTCTAACAGAAAATATAGAGAATTATATATCTGTAAGTAAGAGTAAATTACTCTAACTAAAAAGAATCTCCCACTTATAGAAGTGGGAGAGGATTCAATTAGGATAAGTATGTGCTTTCCGTGAACTACCTCAACTTTTATAAGTTGAGGTTTTATGATCAATACTTAAAGCAGAGCAAATTATCCTACGATCAAAGGGTTGTTTCTTCACCAGATATACTATTTACATGGCTAATTTTGGTTTATCTTTTTGCTGTAATAATTGTAGCATTTTTTATATATTCTCTGTAACATTTATCACCCAGTTACAGAAGTGAGCGACTTCTGTTGCTGTTTATATTAATTTGTCTTGTTAAATTTAGTTTAAAAGTAAGAAAGCACATACTTATTAAGGAGAGGGGAAAACGGTTAATTATATAATATAATTTAAATTTAAAAATGTCAATATTTGTCTAAAAATGCAACAATAGAAATCACTATTTCTATATGTAGGAAATAAATGTAACAAAGTATCATACATTGTTTGAACCCTCTCCCACTTATATAAGAAGTGGGAGATTTTTTTTTAGTTAGAGCAATTTGCTTTTACTCTAACAGGGTTGTTCAAATACTCTCTATCCCTATCCATTACTGGATTTGGGACTACTCTTTTTAGTATATTTAATGCCCCGTTTACATCTGCGTTTAATGTCCATACAATCTATGTGGCTTAATTTCAATTTCCTGCACATCCTTGAGCGATAAGTTTTTCGGCAAACTTATCCATAGGTAATTGGACTCAATAGAATGTGCAATTTTAAGATAATCCTTTGTTTATTTTGAATAATGTATCCATCTTTAGGTTGGAAACGTGGTCTTTTGGTGTGTTTCTTGTAGTAGTTTCTCCACACAATTTGTAGTTTTTCAAAAACTTCTTGTGCTGATTGTGAATGAAGGTTTTTATACCAAAAAGTATCTTTAAGTTTAGTTTTCAATTCTTTAAGTTTAGAGAGCTATTTATTATATTGTAGTATCTTTTGTTCATTAGAAAGTGTTAATTGTATGACCATTACCCTTGTAACTTGCACTATAACACCTCCTTTCATTTGTATGTTTAAAACAATTATATATTTTTTTTATCATATTTTACAATTCATCTCCAACCTATAGAGGTGGGAGTCTTCTTGTTAAAATTATGATAAAAGTTTATTTTATTGACAATTTTAAAACAAAAATATATTATAGTATATGAATTTATTTAAAAGGAGGTAAGTATAAATGAATAAAAAAAATAAAAATTTTATTTTTTTTACAATTATAATATTAATTAGTGGATTAGCTGGTATATTATCTGGTTATCTGTTAAATAAAACTGTTAATACTCAAAGTGTATCAAATAATATTTATATAGAAGATTACAAAAAGTATATAAAAGAAGGTAATAATATAAAAGATATAGAAAAGGTATTAGATAAACTTTTAAAACAAGTTAATTCTCAAGAAGAAAAATCAGTTTTAATAGACGGTTTAATAACTGCTATTTATAACATGAGTGATAAATTAAATATGCAATTAATTGCATTTCAAAATGATTTAGCATATATAGAAAAGAAATATGAGATAAAAGATTTTAATAAAGATAATATTGAAAAAATTAATGATGATGTTATAAAAACATTTTTAAAGAAAATTAGAAATTCATATTTATTAATTGAAAAAAGAGGAAATGAATATTATATTATCGTTGATATAGAAAGTATAATGAAAAAATATGAAAATTATATGAATAAGGATTTAAAACAAATATTAAAGATAAGATTAAATGAACAAAAACGACCATCATATAATTATTCTTTGCAAGAATTTAATTTCAATAATATAATAAACAATTTAGTTTTTTTAAATGAAAATAAAATAGATAAAACTTCTCCATATTATCAGCAATATATAGAATATAAAGCATTTTATTATGATGCTCTTTTAGGAAAAACACATAAAATGCACTTAGATGAAAAAGGTAAAGTAAAAGATAATGTAATAAAGGTATATGAAAAGATAGCAAATAGTAATTATTATTTTTCCAATGACGTTAAAGAATATTTAAATATATTAAAACAAAATAATTATATTTTTAATGATAACGTAGAAAAATATTTAAATGATTTATTTAAAAAATTTGAAATTAATATTTCATTATCAGAAACTAACAAATAACTTAGTAAAAAACAAAAGTCCTCTGCTTATATAAAAGGAGGTGTATATAAAAAATGAAAAATATATTAATGTCAATAGATTATTTAAACATATTTTTGAACTTACAAAATATTATATTAAATAAATTAGATAAACACACATTATTTATAATAACGACAGGGATTATGGTTTTTTTAGCAAGATTAGTTGATGTATCTTTAGGAACTTTAAAGTTAAAAGCATTAATGAGGGGTAAAAAAGATATAACATTTATTATAGCTTTTTTTGAAGTATTAGTTTATATGCTTGCTGTATCTTCTGCTTTAAAATATATAGATAATAAATTTATATTATTGCTATATTGTTTAGGATATGCAAGTGGTAATTATTTAGGAATAATAATTGATGAAAAAATATCAAATAGTAATTTATTTATTTTAATTATATCAGATCATGATGAAGAAACCATTCAACTTGCTGATTATTTAAGAAAACTTGGATATGGTGTAACAACAGATAAGGGATATGGATTAAATGGTAATCCAAAATTACAATTAAAAATTATAGTAGAAAAGAAAAAATTTGAAGAAATTAAGAAGATTATTGATGAATACAATATAAATAAAAATTTATTTTTTTCTGTAATGGAAGTTAAAGAAATACAAAAAATAAATTCTAAAGTATAATATATAGCCACTTTGAACCTCCTACAACTAAAGTTGTGGGATTCCTACTTTATTGATCTTATTCACTACTATTTCCACAGGTGTTAATTCGAGTAGTTCCTACCCTACTGTTTTTACTTATACTATGCCTAATATCCTTTTCCTTTTTTTTAATATATTTTTACTTGCATTTACATTCCTATCGTGGATTATCCTACATATTGGGCATTCCCACTCCCTTATGTTACACAAAATAAACTTTTAACTTATATAAGTTATGATACACAAATAACATATGTCATTATTAAAGCGTCCTTACTCATGACTAAAATTACAAGTATGCGAATGCTTTTTTAATCAAATTTTCTTACATCTAATCTAACTGAAGCATAAAATTTTAAAGCAACATCCTCCAGGGGTTAATTTTGGGATTACCAAAAGTAATTCCTACTTTTTTCTCTTAAATAAATATAGCAACACATTTCATTGTAGTTATTTGATGAATATAGTTGTGCCTTATATTTTTAAGCCTTCTTTGTATCTTTCAAACAAGGAATTCTAATTTTTTAATGTTTTTAGTTTTTCTGTAACAGTATTCACTTCTTTTAATCTAAAAATATTTCCTTTTTTAAATTTTTTCTTGTATGATAAAAAGCCTTTTCAAAAAAGTTTTTTTGACTTTCTAATATATTTATAAATTGTTTTAGAAGTTTTATTTGTTTTTCCTTTAATTTTATTTGTTTTTTCAATTCTTCATCTTTATTTTCAAGTGCATTTAAATAATCTAATTCATCAATAATCATATTTTTAAAAAAAATAACAATATTAATTGTTTCGCTCATATAATTTGCCCAAAAATTTAATTCTATTGCTAATTTTTTATTAGAATAAATATCTTCTTCAAGCATATTTACATATTCGGTTATTGTTGCATCGTAACCAGTAAAATCTAATGTAAAACCTTTTTCTTTTAATATAGAATTTGCTTTTATTGCATTTTTTTTAAAATTAGATAAAAAATATTTCATATCACTGCTCATATTTATTAAGCCAAAATTTTTTGGCTTGAGCCTCCCCCTTCTTTAATTAATATTTTTTTCGTTTATAAGTATATTTTTATTGATTTCATAAGTTATTTTGCAATGATAATAAGCACGATTTAAAAATTCTACTTTATTTACTAATTCATCATAAAAAGCTTTTAGTGCATTTCTTTTTTTTCTTATTTTTACTACTTCGGCGTCTTTATTTGCTAATCTATCACCATTTGCTACTTTTTTTGGATCTTCTCTTATTGAGACTATAGCTTGAATTTCTAATTTTTCAGTTTCACTATCTAAATAAATCTTTTGAACTAAATTAGCTAAACTTGAAAAATAATCTGTCCATGCATTTAATTCTTTTAATAATTCCCATATATATTCTAAATTATCTTCTTCCATGTTTTCATACTTTTTTAAAGTATCTTGTAAGCCTGAAAAATCCAATATTATACCATATTCGTATAAATAATCTTTTACATTTAAAGCTAAAAACTGAAAATATGTTAATTGCTTTTCTCCTACTTTTATTGGTGTTGTAGGTGGCATTGCCATATATTATCACTCCTTTTTATTTTTCTATTGAACTCTCTCCCACTTCTATAAGTGAGAGATTCTTTTTAGTTAGAACAATATTACTATTCATCTCCCACCTATAGAAGGTCGAAGTCTTCTTGTTAGAATTCTAATAAAAATTATAATAAATTTATTTACGTTAGTCAATTATTTTTTACATCATTGATAAATGCAAGATAGTATATTTTTTTTATAGGATATATTTATTTTATTTATTGTATTATATATAATAAATTATAAGAAATAACAAAAATAGGAGGTTTGAATATGAACTATAAAACACATACATTAGGAGGAATTGCTACAGGTATAATTTTAAATTCAACTTTATTTAATACAACTTCAACAATAACTAAAGCAACAGTTTTATCATATTGTATACTTGGGAGTTTATTACCTGATTTAGATCATACTCAAAGTTACTTAGGAAAAAGAAATAAAATAATATCAAAACCTATTAATTTATTAGCAGGACATAGAGGAATATTACATTCTCCATTTTTGTATTTAATATTAGCTTTTGTGTTGTATAAAAGAATTCCTGTATTACTTGTTATATCATTGTTAGGTGGAATATTTTCACATTTGTTATTAGATATGTTTAATAAAGGCGGAATACCTATTTTTTATCCTTTAAGTAAGAAAAGATATAAACTTTTTGAAATTAAAGTTAATTCTTTTGGTGAAGTTATATTTGATGTAATTTTGCTATGTTTAATTTTTTATAATTTATTAAATAAATCACTTTAAAACAAAAAATCCCCTACTTATAAAAGTAGGGGAAATTTACACAATAAATTATGTAAGGAGGAGGAATATAATTATGATGGAATATAAGTTAAATAAGAAAATAATTTATAATAAAATTGAACCAACTTTTAAATATGAAAATTTGTCAAAATATTTAATTGAAATACTTATAAAAAGAGGTTATGATACAAAAGATAAAATAAGTAAATTTTTAAATTTATCATTATTAGATTTGTATGATACAAGGTTGATGAAAGACGCTGAAAAAGGTGTAGATTTAATATTAGAACATATTTTAAAAGGCAATAAGATTGTTATTTATGGTGACTATGACTGTGACGGAATAGGTGCAACTGCAACTATGTTACTTGCTTTAAAAAATGTTGGTGCAAATGTGGACTATTTCATAAATAATCGTTTTGAACATGGCTATGGTATATGTATTGAAGGAATAAATCAAATTATATCCAAAAATCCTGATGTAAAACTGATAATAACAGTAGATAATGGAATAGTTGGTTTTGACGCTGTTGATTATTGTAATTCAAAAAATATTGATATTATAATAACAGATCATCATGAACCTGGAGAAAAATTACCTAATGCAAAAGCAGTGATAAATCCAAAGAGGAATGATGACTTATACCCATTTAAAGAATTATGTGGTGCAGGAATAGCATTTAAATTGATGCTTCTTCTATACTACAAAATGAATTTACCATTAAACTATATCTATAATTTAGTAGACATTGTTGCATTGTCAACTGTTGGAGATATTGTACCTTTAATTGATGAAAATAGAATAATTGTAAAAGAAGGATTGTCTTTAATGAAAAAAGAAACAAGAAAAGTTTTTAAATATCTAAAAGAAATAACTGGAACAAATGATGTAAATGCTCATTTCACACTTGCATTTTTATATGTTCCTATGATTAATGCAATAGGAAGAGTAGCAGGAGAAGTTAATTTGGCTGTAGAACTATTTTTAACTGATGATGATGAAAAGATAAAAGAAATAATATGTAAATTAAAAGAATTAAATGAACAACGAAAAAAATTAACAGAAAAACAATATAAATTAGCTGAAGAAATTTTAGAAAAAAAAGGATTAAAGGAAGTTATAGTTGTATATCATCCTGAATTCCATGAGGGAATTATAGGATTAATTGCAGGTAAATTAAAAGAAAAATACAATCGCCCTACATTTGTTTTTTCTAAACATAATGATGTATTAAAAGGTTCTGCAAGAAGTATTGATAATTATCATCTAAAGCAAATAATGGATAAAGGAAAAGAGTATTTAGTTGGATACGGTGGACATGCAAAAGCAGGTGGTTTATCCTTAAAAGAGGAAAATTTAGATAGCTTTGAAGAATTTTTAATCCAAAAAGCTAAAGAATTATTAAATGAAGATGATTATAAGCAAAAAATATATATAGATACAGTAATAGATGCAAAAGATTTAGATATTAATATTATAGACGAATTAAAAATATTAGAACCTTTTGGTGAAGGTTTTGAAAAACCTATAATCGGATTAAAAAACTTTGAAGGTGATGGTTTTAAGTATTTAGGGGAAGAAGCAAAACATGTAAAAATTTACAATAAAAACTTATCAGTAATTATATGGCAAGAAGCAGAAAAATATAGAATAAAAAATGAACCATTAAAGTTAAAAGCAATCGGTTATCCTGAATTGAATGTATATAATAACAATGTAAATATTCAATTTATTGTTCAAAATGATTTATTTTATTCAGCATAAAACAAAAGCCTATTTATTATAGGCTTTTGTTATTTGGGAACTACCATCACGCACTTATAGAGATAGACGACTTCTGTTGTTCTTTAGTTAAAATACAATTGTATAAAATAAGAATACAAATATTCCTAAGCTACCAAAAATTGCTGTGCATATACCTGAAATAATTAAGTTTCTAATTGCAGTTGCTCTTTGTTGAGGATTGGTTGCATATATACCAAGTTTAACAAAGTTGTATATAAATGAAAATAAAGATGTTAAAACTCCAATTGCTATAATTCCCTTTATGTGTATATTAAATTCAGATATAAATTCAGCTAAAGCTTTTTCAGCTTCTTGAGGAATAGCAAATGATATTTTAGTATTAATAAATGTAATTATAAAAGTAAATAAAGTTGTTAAAATAAAATTTTTTTTCATGTTAAATCACTTCCTTTCTTTAAAATAATATAAAATTATAACAGTATATTTTATAGGCAATACTATTTATATAATATATTATATTTTAAGGAGGTATTTATATGAATAAAAAAGGTTTTATAATTACATTTGAAGGTATAGATGGTTGCGGGAAAACAACAATAAGCAAAATGTTAGAAAGTAAATTAAATGAAATGGGGTATAAAACATTATTAACAAGGGAACCAGGAGGAGTAGAAAGTGCTGAAAAAATAAGAGAAATAATATTAAATGAAAATATTGATGGAATAACTGAAGCACTATTATTTGCTTCTGCACGAAGAATTCATTTAAAGGAAAAAGTTATTCCAGCTCTTAATGAAGGTAAAATTGTGATAATAGATAGATTTATTGATAGTTCCTTGGCATATCAAGGAATAGGTAGAAATTTAGGTATAGATAGAATTTTAGATTTGAATATGTGGGTTGTTGAAAATTATATGCCGTATATTACATTTTTCCTTGATGTAGAACCTAACATAGCATTTCAAAGAATACAAAACAGAAGTAATAACAGATTAGATAATGAAAATATGGAATTTTACTTTAAAGTTAGAGAAGGTTTTAAAATATTATCTGAAAGGTTTAGTGACAGAATAGTTACTATTAATGCAAATAATAGTCCTTATATGATATTAAAAGACTGCTTAAACGTAATAAATAAGAAACTCCCTTAATTAAGGGAGTTTTTAATTTAAGGTTTAAATGTTATTGCTTTTATTTCTTGTAGTTTCTTTTCTTCAGGAACATATTTTAAGAATGCACCCAATTCGTATAAAGGTTTTTTAATTCTTTCATCTGTTGTTAATCTATATTTATCTATTTCAGATGTTTCTGTAATTATTTTAGCTGTTTCTAAAGCATTTTTATCACTATCGGCTACTATTAACAAAATAGGTTCCGATTCTTCAGATGGGAAATATTTTTTCCATGCATTTGTTTTTAGAAGTCCTTCTAACTTTTCTATTTTATCTCTAACAAAAACGGGGAAGTCATAATCTCTAACTACTTCAACGATAAAATACTTATATTCATCATTGATTTTTAAAGCAAATTCCATGTGTGGAATTATATTTTTTTTACCTACCCTTAGTTCAGGTTCTATTTTTACATAGCTTAATTTATTTGGACAAGTTTTTATAAGTTGTAAATAAAATTCAGTTATAACAAGATTTTTAGCAATAAGTTCTGATGTTTTCATATTTATTGTAGTAACCCAATCAGTAGTATCTTCATTTGAATAGTTTTCAAGAAGATACCTTCCTCCTAAATCTAAACAATATATTTCAAGTGCGTCTTTTGGAATTTCTTCACAAGTTCCATCATGCAAAATAAATTTATTTAATACTCTATATCCAACAAGTTTGTCTAATCTTGTTTTTAAGTTAATATTTTCTAAAGGTGTATTTAATAAATTATATATTTGATACATAGTTGCAAATTTCATTTTAAATAAAAATTTTACTATTTCCATATCTCTATCTGTAATTATTCCTTCATTTCTCATTTTTATTATTTCATTTTTATTAATCATTAAAGTAAAATTATGAGCAAACAATTGTTTCAATTCTGGTTCAAAATCAAATCTATTTTCCCCTGTATTAATTATATACATGTGAAATCACACTCCTTTCTTATTTATATTTTGAAACTCCAGCAATTAATTGCTGGAGTTTTTAAGTGAATATAGTGAACTACCCCCCCACTTATAGAAGTGGTGGCTTCGTGGTCAAGGTAACTTCTGTTACCAGATTACCCACGCTCAAAGGACTGTTCCTTCCCCAGATATACCATTTACATGGCTAATTTTTTAGCTTGTTTTTCGCTCTAATAATTATAGCATTTTTATATATTTTCACAACATTCATCACCCACTTACAGAAGTGAGCGACTTCTGTTGCTTTTTAGTTAAAGAACTTTTAAAATTTTTCCTCTTACTCTCTTATTTTCTTTATCAACTTGAGTAATTCTTATACTAACCTTCATATTTTCTTCAATTTCCATTGTAGGTGGAATAGGACATAGTGCATCAAGATTTGGTGCTATACATACATAACATCCCCATGGTTTTACATTTCTTATAACTCCAAGTATAACTTGATTTCTTTCAAACATATCAAAGTTTAAAATTGTTGGATTCTTATACTTTTCTACTGCTTCAAATATAAATTTGTTATTAGCCGATACTTTCTTTAGTTTTACATTGACTTTATCACCTATTTTTAATACATCTTTTATTGTAGTATAATCTTCTGCAAAATCAGAATTCTTTAAAAGTCCAGTTACTCCTTCAATTTCTACATATGCACCATAGTTTAGAATATTAATAATTTGTGCTGGGAATACTTCACCATCCATAAGTCTTTGTGTAATTTCTTGCTTTATTTTTTCTTGAGCTTCTTTTCTTGAACAGAATATAATTCCTTTTTCTTCATCAATTTCTTTAATTATAAAGCTTACTTCTCTTCCAACAAATCCAACTAATGACTTCCAATTATGTTCTGCGTCTACTTCTTCACGAACTATTATTCCCTTTATTCCTTCTAAATCTAATATTAAAACATCTTTATCTAAGGTTGGTTCGTGTTGAACAATTTTAACAACAGATTTTAGTATTGCACCTTCTTTCATAGCTTTTTTATATTTTTCTAAAGTCTTTTTGTTTATCATATAAATCTACCCCCTTTTAAAAATTGATTTTAATTTTGTTATTATGTTTGTTTTTGTTTGATTATTGTTTATATTGTTATTATTTTTATCTACATCAAATTTCTTAGAATTTACATTTATATTATCTAAGTTTTTGATATCGTTTAAAATTTTTTCTCTTGGTGGTTTGATATAAGAAGGATATAGACTTTCATTTATATTGTTATATATTTTGTTTTCAATATTTATAACATTTTTTTGTTTTATGCCTTCATCTTTTTTACTTTGTATTCCTTTAGAAAATTCATTTTCTATTTTCAACATTTTATTTGAAATATTATTATTTTTTATATTTTCTTCTTCAATTTTTTCTTTTTCAATAATATTTTCATTTGTATTTTTTTCTTTTATTATGTGTATTTCTTTTTCATTATCATTTTCTATATTTTGATTTTCTTTTATAATATCATTATTTTGTACTTTATCATTAACTTGTTCTATATATGAATTATTTTTATTAGTAGTATCAAAATTTAAAAATTCATCAATTTCATCTTTATCTTTTTTGCTACTATTTATCTCTTCTTTATTTTTAACTATTTTATCTAAAGTTTTCCAAAATATATTATCGTTTAAAGGTTTTTGTATATATTCAGATATGCCAAGATTAATTACTTCTTCTTTTATTTTTGGATCTGTATTGCCTGTAATTACAATTATTTTTGCATTGTTATCTTTAGAGAAAATTGTTTTTATAGCTTCTATTCCATCCATAATAGGCATATTTAAATCCATCGTCACAATATCAGGTTGTATATCAAAATATTTTTTTATAGCGTCAAGTCCATTTGTAGCCTCTCCCACAATTTCAATTTTATAATTACTTATTTCATTCTTTTTTTCTATTGATTTTTTTATTAAATTTCTTACAAACGTTGCGTCTTCTACTATTAATAGCTTAATTGTATTCATAGCCTTATTCACCTCCAAGGGAGTATTATAACGTTTTTATTATAATATTAAAAAAACAAAAAAAAATAACTTAAAAATGTTTTATCTTATTTTTAATAAGAAGCCCCCTCCTCTATAAGTGGAAAATAAATTGTTTTAAAATACAAACAAAAGGAGGTGTTATGGTTAAACAAAAAAGAACTAAAAGAATCTCCCACTTCTATAAGTGGGAGAAGGTTCAAAGTCCAATTTAAACTCATTTTTTTCAATCTTTATATTTAAAGGATATATTTTTCATATTCATCATATTCATCTTCATAATCCCATCTATCTTTTCTTTTTACGCTCTTTATTTTTTTATCTTTATTTTCGTATTTTTCTTTTTCTATTTTTTCGTATTCTTTTCTTTTTCTTTTTAATTCTTTTTCTTTTACTCTTGTTAAAAAATCTATTTCTGCACAGTTTTTATTTTTTGACATATTTTAAAATCACTCCCCTTTATTTTTACTTTATTTTAATTTTATTATTTATATTTACTTTAGTCAATATTGATTGAATGTTATTCCTTTAATTTTTAGTTAGAGCAATTTACCTTTACTCTAACAGAATTGTTTAAATACTATCTATCTTTTAGAATGACGCATATTTTTTGTATATTTTTGCAACATTCATTACATGTTTATAAGAGTGGGCAACTTCCATTGCTGTTTATATTAAATCACAAGTGTATGAACACTTTTATAATTAACAAAATCCCCCACTTATAAAAGTGGGGAATTTTGCTGATAAAGGTGGCATTAAACATTGATTAATAAATTTATTTAAAATTAATTAAATTACTTAGCACTTACTTGTCCGTTAATTAGATTTACTACTATATCTGTTCCTGTAAATTCACCAGTTCCACCAAGAGCTTCCCAAATCTTTTGCTTAGTTTCTTGGTTAGCTAAATCTAACTTAATAGTAAGCATTGGATTTCCGTTTGCATCTTTTACATATTCATAAGCTCCAAAACCATGTTGAGTTGGAACCTTATTTATATATGGTCCATTGAAACCAGCATAAGGTGTTCCGTTATTATCACCATCTACTAAGTCATCAAGAGCTACTGGGTAAGTTCTTACGTCAGCGTTGAACATAGCAACTGCTGTTTGCATTGAGTCAACATCTGAAACAAGCTTACTTATTCTTGCTTTGTCAATTTGTTGTAGTGCAATTGGTGCTATACCAAGTGCAAGAATTGCTATAATAGCAACTACTACAACTAATTCAAGTAGTGTGAAACCCTCCTTCTTGCTTAATGCTTTTCTTACTCTTTCATATAGTTTTACTTTAAACATTAAACATCTCCCCTTTCTTTAATTTTTTTTATTTTTATATTTCAACAAGGACAATGTCCTTGTTTTTGACTTTATATTTTTTATACTATTTATTTTTTTTAGTTTTATAACTTTACTTTTCATTATACAATTTATTTTTTAACATTTTTCACTTTATATTTTTTATACTATTTATTTCTTTTAGTTTTATAACTTTGCTTTTCATTATATAATTTGTTTTTTTAACATTTTCACTTTATATTTTTTATACTATTTATTTCTTTTGGTTTTATAACTTTGCTTTTTATTATATAATTTGTTTTTTTAACATTTTTTCACTTTATATTTCTTATATTATTTATTTCTTTTAGTTTTATAACTTTACTTTTCATTATATAATTTGTTTTTTTTAACATATTACTTTTCTTTTAATGTTATTTACTACTTTTACAAATAATATTTTGATAATATTTTTTTTATTATTTTTTAATTCATTATATTGATTTGTTTTTACTAAAATTTATGATAATATATTGTATATACCATAGTGTATAAGGAGGTTTAAAAATATGAAAGGAATAGTTGTTTTTTATAATGAAAACAAAAAAGAACTTATTAAAATTTCAATTACTAGACTACCTATAAAAATCGAAAAAATAAAAGAAAAAAGCAAAGAACTTTTTAATGAACCTTATCCTTGTGCTATTTATCAGGCAGTATGCACTAATAAAATAGGATTAGAACTTATGGAACAATTATCTAATAGTGAAATCTTAGATAAAATATTAAACATTGAAGATATGCCATCTATTTTAAAAGAGTATTTGGACTTAAATAATAAACATTTTAAAGAACCTGTTAAATATATCAAAATTTATTAAAAGGAGGGAATATAAATGAATAAAATTTACAAGTTAATATTTTTGTTTGTTTTAACTTTTATTATTCTTTTTAATTACAAAACATCAATTTCATTTGCTAAAACAAATGATAAAAAAATAGTTTTAGAAATATTTAAAAATGATACTTGTTATACATGTTATAAAGAAGTAAAAAAAATTAAAGAAATACTTAAAAAATATAAGAAAGTTGAAGTTATATATCAAGATATAAATACAAATAAAGAATATTTTAATAAAAAAATGAATGAATTGAATGTTTCTCTTAATGATAGAACACAAATACCAATTATAATTATAAACAATGAAAAAGTAATAATTAAAAGTTCTAATTATTTAGATGTTTTAAAACAAAGTATTGAAAAAGAAAATTTTGATATTATTCAAAATAAACCCAATTCGATCTCAGTTTTATCAATATTTACAGCTGGATTAATAGATGGAATTAATCCTTGCTCCATAGCAATCTTAATTTTTTTTATATCTTCGGTTATAGCTTCTAATAATATATTTAAAGTTTCTATTCCATATATTTTAGGAACTTTTTTGTGTTACTTCTTATTAGGATATGGACTTTTGAAAATTACTATTACTATAGAAAAAACAAGAATATTTTATCAAATTCTATATCTATCAATTATTATTGTATCATTATATCTATCCTATATATACTACAAAGACTATAAATATGCAAAAAAATATGAACTTTCAAATGTAAAATCTCAACTTAGTTCTAATAAAAAAAGAAAAATTTTTACTTTCATTGAAAGTAAGTTTAATAATAGATTTGTTGTTTTGTCTTCTTTTTTAATAGGATTTATTATTTCTATTTTTGAATTTTCTTGTTCAGGACAAATATATATACCATCAATATTATATATGTCTACAATAAAAAATATAAATTTCTTTTTACTACTTGCTTTATATAATTTTGCATTTATTATTCCTCTTATCACAATTACTTTTATTATTTATAAAACTGAAAATATTATTTTAATATCTCAAAAACTTACAGACAACTTAAAGTGGATAAAATTATTAGGATGTATATTTTTTATTATCATAGCACTGGTATTGATTTTATATTTTTTCACTATTTAAAAATAATAAAAGACTACTGCAAAATTAAGCAGTAGTCTTTTATTATTTAAAAAGCTCCACCTAAAACAAAAATCAAACAACATTACATATTTCTTTTAATTCGCTGAAAATATTATTTGTATCATTTGTATTAACTATACTCATTATTCTACCTACTTTATCTTTAAATACTGCCTTATTATTATCAAATTCGATGTATAATTTGTCATAAGTATTTCCCTTATTCCAATATCTTTCTTGAATTTCAATTTTATTATCTCCTACAAAAGTAACATTCCAATTTCTTTTTTGCATATTAAAAGCTAATAATTTTAAATTAATCTTATTTTTCTTTCCAAATAAAGCATTAAATAAACCTACCATAAAAAACCCCTCCTTAAATAAATATACCTTTTATATCCCTTTTTTTTTGTTTATACTCTTTCAAAATATCTATTAATAATATATTTATTTTTTAAAAAACATTTTTTAAAATATAAAAAAAAAGTAGGGTATCAACCCTACTTTTTATAAGAATTTTTTAAGCAACATTAAATCATCTACATTTTTTATTGCTGTTTCTTGTGTAATTAATCCTTTTTTAAGAAGTTCTGCTACAGATTGATATACAGTTTGAGAACCTACTTTTTTACTACTCATTAACATTTCGTCTTTTATTGCATTTATATTTCCACCTTCTTTTATTAGGGCTCTTATAGCATCTGTTACATACATTATCTCTACAATAGGAACTCTTCCTCCACCTACTTTAGGAACAAGTCTTTGATTTATAACTCCTCTTAATGTATTTGATAGCTGTATTCTTATTTGTTGTTGTTGTGCTTCAGGAAATACGTCTATTATTCTATCTATTGTTTCAGGACAGCTTTTTGTGTGTAATGTTCCAAAAACAAGGTGTCCTGTTTCTGCCATTGTTATAGCATTTTGTATAGTTTCCAAATCTCTCATCTCACCAACAAGTAATATATCAGGATCAGCTCTCATTGCCGATTTTATTGCCTCTGCAAAACTTAAAACATCTTGTCCAACTTCTCTTTGGTTTACAATACTCATTTTATGAGTATGAACATATTCTATTGGGTCCTCAATTGTAATTATATTTTTGCTTTGTGTTCTATTTATATGATCTATCATTGAAGCAAGAGTTGTAGATTTACCACTACCTGTAACCCCTGTTACTAAAACTAATCCATCATGCAGTTCAAGAAAACGATTTATTCCTGGTGGTAAATGCAAATCTTCAAATTTAGGTATTTTAGAATTAATTAATCTTAATATTAATGATGGTGTATATTTTTGATAATATATATGAACTCTAAATCTAAATCCTGCATGTTCTACTGAAAAATCTACTTGTTTTTTAGTATTTAAAATTTCTCTTTGTTTTTCATTACATAATAAATTTACTTGTTCTTCAAGCCATTCAGGAGTATTTACATAAAAATCCTTAAATTGAACTAATTGTCCATCCTTTCTTACAGCAGGATGAAGTTCATTTACTAAATGTATATCAGAAGCTTTTTCTTTCACTGCTAATTCCATTATTTCATATATATTAGTGTTTCTCATTTTATATCACATCTCCTTTCTTTTTTTTATTTTATATAACTTCCTGATGTTGCTTTCATAATTGGTATAAATATTCCTAATAATATTGGCAAAATTACAATTCCAAGAAGAACAATTGTTAAAGGTTGAAAAATTTCAGTTAATATTTCAATTTGAGTTTGCAAATTATTATCATAATATTCTGCTATGATTTGAAAACTATTTGCTAATTTACCAGACTCTTCACCAATTGAAACCATTTCTGCTAATATTGGGTCAACATTTATTTCTTTATATACTTGAGATAATTTTTTACCCTTTACTACTTCACTTGTAACTTTATCAAATTTTTTCTTTATAAAATTGTTGGTTATTGAAAGTTTTGCTTGGTCTAATGCCATTATTATACTTAAATTATTTTTTAGCATTATACTTAAAGTATTTGTATAATAATACATAGCTACTGCATTTACATATTGTTTCAATATTGGAATTTTTAAAGCTATTTTACCTAAAATATCAGTTATTATTGCATCCAATTTATAAAATTTAGACTTAATAACATTTCGTAAAAACTTATATCCAAAAATAACTATATATGGTATATAAATATGTCTTCCTAACTCAAACATCATATTAGCATACCAAGGAATTTTAACTCCAAAACCACTTAGTAAATCTTCCATTTTAGGTTTTAAATAAAATCCAAATCCAGCAAGCATAGCACTTAAAACAAAAATTACAATTAAAGGATAGATAGACATTGTTTTTATTTTTCTTTCTGTTTTTATTTGTCTTTTTAAAAATTCTGCTAAATCACTAAAAACATAAGTTAGAGAACCTGATTTTTCCCCTGCTGAAATTAATGAAATATAAAATTGTGGAAAAATATGAGGAAATCTTGTCATTGATGACGATATTTGCTCTCCATTTTTTATATCATTTTCAATAATACTTATTACAAACTTTAATGTTTTGTCTTTTGAATTAGTTTTTATTATATCTAATCCTTTTACTATAGATATATCTGATTTTAATAATGTTGCCATTTTATCAAAAAAGTTCATTAATTCTTTGTTTTTTATCCTTTTACTTTTTACAACTTTTAATTGTTTTACTAATGCTTCTGTTGAATTTTTTTCATTTTCTTCGTTAAAAATTAAATTAAATTTTTCTATTGGATTTTCTTCTTTTTGTATATTTAAATTCAAATCGATATTGGAATTGGGTTTTACTTTTAAAAAATCATCAAAATTTATATCATTCTCTTCATTTTTCTTAAAAAAATTTTCAAATTCTTCAATGTCTTTTTCATCAACTTTCTTTATCTCATCAAAACTAATATTTATACTTTGTAATTTATTTGCTACTTCTTTTATTTTTTTATTTATATTATTAATTTTTTCTTTTAAATCAAATATTTCTTTAATTTCAAGTATGTTAAAATAACCTAATTCAAATCTTATTTTATTTAATGCTTCTTCTAAAGTTTCTGCTTCTATAATATCTTCTGTTATTACATTATTTTCATAAGCAATATATTTATACTTCAATAATTATCACCTCTTTTCTATTTTAAATAGTGGTATTCCCTTATAAATCCATCTTTGCCTTTCACTATTATTTTATATTCTGTTCTAACTAATTTATATTGAACATTAATGCTTAAATTTTGACTTAACACATAATCAATTTTTAAATTCTCATGAACTCTTAAATCATTTATTTCATATTTAGTTTCATTTGAACCTATTGCATTATACAATATATTCCCTGTTGCTGTATCAATTAAACTAAAAGAATAATAACTATTAGGTCTATTATAATTTTTTAAAATTGTTACTATTATACTACTTCCCTGTGGAATGCTAAATAAACTTAAATCTTGAATGTTATAATATTCATCTATATCTCTTATTTTTTCAACTTTTACATTCTGTTCTAAATCATTAAATACTATTTCATTTTCTATTCCTATATTATTATCAAGTAAATTTTTTATTCTTTTAACAGAACCAAAACTTTTATAATATTCTTGAGTATAAACAAGTTGTTTCTTTAATAATTGATTTTCATTTAATTTATTTTGTGTTATTGAACTAAAAAGTATTGTTATAGATATTAATATTGTAGTTATAAAAATAGAATAAAATCTCATAATATCAATCCCCTTTTTATAAATCTCCACTTAATTTGTAAGTGGAGATTTATAATATTTTTCAAAACTGTTGAATTTTATTATAAAACCATCTTGAAAATTATGAAATAGCTTTTTTGTTTCACTCACCAATTGTTGATTTCTATAAAATTTTCCATCTTTATTTTGATATACAATAGTTGATGTTGAACCATCATTGTTATAAACAACAATAGTTATTTTTTTATTTGGATCTACTGTTATTTCTTTTGCCTTAGATAAATCTTTTATTATTAAGTTATTTACATATGAAAAATCTTCATATATATTGTTTTTTTCTACTTTATAATACATAAATATTAAAGATGTTACTGTTGCAATAATAATCATAAAGGAACTTAAAGATACTATTAGTTCTATTAATGTACTACCTTTTTTGTTCATAAGCTTACACCCCAAATTCTATTTCTATTTCAAATTTTAAATTTCCAACTTCACCTGTTATACTTTTTATATTTACATTGTTTTTGTATTTTTTCAAATAATAAACAAAAAATCCTATGTCTGAATAGTTGTTTGACTCACCTTTTAATACTACCTTGCCATCTTCACTAACAGAAATTTCGGTAAAATTTAAAGTTTTTGTTGTTATAGTTGGAATTAAATATAATATTGAACTCATTTTTTTAGTTTTATATTCATTAACTTTTGATATTATTTGGTAATAATCATCATTTTTTGCATTTTCTATTTGTGTTTTTATATTATTAATACTTTCATTTACTGAATTTAAACTTGATTGAACCATTCTTTGTTCTTGTGTTAATTTATCTATATTTTTATCTATATTCATACTCATTAAAAATACTCCACTTTCTACTGTCAGAATGAGCGTTAATAAAAAGTATAATACATTTTTATATAAATATTTATTAATATAACTACTAAATATATTTTTCTTGTTCTTTTCATTAAGCAAAATATCAAAAATTGCATTACTTTTAATTTCTATATTTAAACTTGTATAATCATTTAATTCTTCTACAACATTTTTATCATTGTATCTTAGTATAACAATATTTTCAGGTTTGTAATCACTTTCAAAGAATAGTGCTTTTATATAATTATCTATTTCTTTTATTTCAAAATTTGTCATATGCCTTAAAGCAAATCCACCAGTATCAATATCATCAATATTATCTTCTATAATTTCTACTTCTTCTATCAAATCATTTTCTTCGATTTTATTTTGTTCTGTTGTATTTTCTAATATTTCATTATTATCCAAACTATTTTTATCGTTATTATCTCCTACTCTTAGCAATATACTTTCTTCATTCTTATTTTCAATTCTTATAAAATAATTTTCCGAATTATTTGCTAAAATATTTTCTGATTTATTATCTTTTAAATTATTTGTTAAGCTTTGAAAAACATTTCCATTAATATAATCTTCTTCTTTTCTCTGTATTTTATTAAAATATTTTAATCCAATATCGTTATAACCCAATATAGTAATGTAACTATTGTTATAATTAATAAATAATTTATTATCTTTATCATCTAACTTATTAATTAATTCAACATCACTTGTTACTGTATAAATTTTTTCCAAATCTATAAAATGTTTTAGTAAGGATTTTTTTATAAATTTTATAAGTATTACTTTTGTTTCTCCTTGATTTGATATTTCTTTATATTCTTGTAAATATTCATTTTTATTCAAATGAACATATTTTTGACTTATTAAATTGTCTATTGCTTTTTTTATATGTTTTTTCTTTAATGAAGTTGGAATAGTTAATATATCATATATTACATTATTATCATCATTGGTTAATAATAAATAATACTTTGGATTTTTTATATGATTTCTTTTTTCTTCATGTTTTAAATTTTTTATAAAATTTTTATCTAAATCAATTATCTGTGTATCTATCTTTAAATCATTTTTATAGAATTTTACAATCACTTTTTTATCAATAACTTCAAATATTATTTTGTTGTTTTTATGGTGTTGTTTTTTAACTCCAACATTTTTCATTTTTTATCACCACCTTTACTTATTGTAATAAATAAATTTAACTATGATATTAGCATCTTCTCCATGTTTTATAGTAAATTTTGTTACTTTTATATAGTTAGTATCATCTATTGTTTTTATAAATTTTCTTATATTCGTATATTTTCCTTTTATTTTTAATTCTAATGCTAATTCTCCTATTCCATTTTGCTGTATTTGATTAAATATTATATTAGAACTATTATTTACCACATTTTCATTGTTTTGATTATTGTTTAAAGTGTTATTAGAATTATTAGCATTGTTATTTTGATTATTTGCAGTATTTGTATCAATTTGATTAATATTTTTATTTATTTCAGCTGTATTTTGATTATTTTGATTAATTGCATTTTGAGCTTTATTTACTATATTGTTATTAGTATTATTATTTTGTTGATTATTTGTAGAATTAATATTTGTATTGTTATTAAGGTTATTGTTAAGTTTATTATTAGTGTTGTTATTAAGATTATTGTTAGGATCATTATTTATATTAGGTTGAACTTCAGGATTAACGTTTTGTTCCATATAAGTATTTATACTTATTGTTAAGTTATTATTATTTGCTGTCTGTTCTAAAAATACTAATATTGATGGAATATCTAAAGCCATATTAAAATTTTTTAATTCCATTGTATTTTTTTTCTGCATTATATCATTTAATTGTCTTTGATATGCTTCAAGTTCAATATCTTTTGTTATTTTTTCTCTTTTTAAGGATGATATTGAACTTTCTAATGTTTTTAACTTATCAAATTTATTTATTAGTTTATCAGGTCTTACTTTTTCGTTTGTTATCATAAAAAATATTGCTATACAAAATGCAATTATTGAGAAATAAAATATTATATTTTCAATTTTTTTAATATCAATTTTTTTATCTTGCATACTTTTCTTATTTTTATCTTTCACCTTTTTATCACCTCACTTATTTAGAAAAATCTATATATTCTTCAGGATTTATAGGTGTATCATCAAATCTTAATTCAAAATGTAGATGCGGACCTGTTGTATATTTCCCAGTGTTGCCTGAAAGTGCAATAATTTGTCCTTTCTTAACTTTATCTCCCTTTTTAACTTTAAACTCTTTTAAATGGGCATATAAAGTAATTACATGCTCATTGTGTTTTATTACTAAAATATTTCCTCCTTCTTCTTGTGTAAATGCGTCAATTACTTCACCATCTAAAGGTACCTTAATTTCTGTTCCTTCTGGACAAGCTAAATCTATTCCTCTGTGTAAATGAGGTTGTCCATTGTAAAAATCCTTAACTACTCTTATTCCAAATTTAGATGATATAATAAATTTGTCTTTGTCTATTGGTGTAATTGGTATATCACCTATTTGTAAATCCTTCAAAACTGTATTGGTATTTGTATTGTTGTTTATATTATTACTTGTTTCATTATTAACATCATTAGTTGGAACAATATCATTAACTTGAACTTCTACTTTTTTCATTGGATTTACTTTTCCCAATAAAAGTATCTTCTTTCTTATATATTCCTCAAGCTTTTTATCATCTAATTTATATGTTACTTCGGGAAATTCAATAAATGATGGAATAGCATCCACTGGATACATATTTTTAATATTTTGATAAACCATTTCCTTGTTAATATTATAATTAATTGTTTTATCTATATTTATTTCAGGAACTTTTGTGTTTAAATAAACCACAAAAGAAAACGAAATCAAAAAGCCACTAACTATAAATATTAATTTTCTATTCATACTCCTCCCCCCTCTCTTAAATTACATTTTTTAATATTTCATCTACAGTTGTTATGCCTTGTGCAACTTTTTGATATGCTATCTTTTCCATAGAATTAAATCTATTTAATCTTCCACCGTTTAATATTACATCTCTATCATCATCATTTATATCTAATACTTCTACTATAGCAACTCTTCCTTTATATCCTGTATAATTACATTTTTCACATCCTATTCCTTTATAAAATTTACCTGGTAATTTTATTTCAGGATATTTTCTTTGCATTTGTTCTATCCATTGTTTTTCATAATCAGTTAATTCGTATTCTTTTTTACAATGGTTACATATTCTTCTTGCAAGTCTTTGTGATAAATAACCTACAGATGTATTAGCAATTAAATATCTTTCAATACCCATATTTTCTAATCTTACTGGTATTTCCCTTATGTTTTTAGCATGGATTGTAGCTAAAACTAAATGCCCTGTCATTGCAGAGCGAACTGCTATTTCTGCTGTTTCATTATCTCTAATTTCTCCTATAACTATTACATCTGGGTCCTGTCTTAAAAAGCTTTTTAATATGTCTGAAAATGAAACATAATTCGATACTTGAACTTGATTAATACCTGGAATGTCTTTTTCTACTGGATCTTCTATTGTCATTATGTTTACATCATCATCATTAATATAATCTATCATTGTGTAAAGAGTTGTTGTCTTACCTGAACCAGTAGCACCAGCAAGTAAAACAATTCCATTTTTATTGTTCAATATGTTTTTTATTTTGTTTTCTTCTTCTTTTTCAAATCCCAATTCTTCAAAAGATAATATTTTAGTATTTTTAGCAAGTAATCTCATAACTATTTTTTCCCCAAATATTGTATTTACTGTGCTAACTCTTATGTCAAAAATATAATTTTCATATTTAAAATCATTAATTCTTCCATCTTGAGGTTTTCTACTTTCTGCGATATCTAAATTAGAAAGTATTTTTATTCTACTAACCAAATTAGAATAAATATCTTCATCTTTTTTTATATTTAATTTTGTTATTAATACACCGTCTATTCTATAACGTATTCTTATTATTTCTTTTTGAGGTTCAATATGAATATCACTTGCATTGTATTCTATAGCTTTCTTTATTATATCTTCTACAAATTGTGCCATGTCTTCTATGTTTTCAATATTTTCAGTTGTCCCAACTTTTTGCTTTTTAAAAAAATTTTCAATTTCATCTTTAAATGCATATTGTAAAATAGGGCTATATCCCTGTTTTTTGAAAAATTCTAAAAACATTTTTCTTTCCGTATCTATAATTTTGTAAGTTACAATATAAAGAGTATTGTTACTTAATCTGTAAGGTAAATAACCTTTTTGGTATAATGCATTTAAATTAAATATTTTTTCTATTTTTTCATCCAAAACTTCATTTTTTAAATTGATATAATCTAAATTGCTTAATTCTTTTATTTTGTTTTTTATATCCTGCATTGTTACACCAATTTTGTCTAAATTGTTTAATATGTCTTCTTCGTTCATGTCTTTAATTTCTAATAACTTATTATTCATTTTTTTATCTCTCAAAATATCTTCAACAATTTTTACTATCATACAATCACCACCTTACTTTTATACTATAGTATATGTTATAATTATTCTATACTATTTTATTAAAATCTTCAATAATTTAGTTGTTTTTTATATTATATTAAAAAAGTTTTATATAAGGGAGGGAAGATAAAAATGAAAAACAAGAAAGGAATAATGATAATAGAAATTATTTTTACTACGTTAATTATGTCTATTACACTTATAGTTTTATTTACTAATATTTATCAATACAACAAATTAGTATTGGAAAATAAAATTTTACAAGAAACGTTAATTAAAGCAAGTGATATAATTGAAAAACAATATAATTCTGATTGGATAACTTTAAAAGATGTAGAATTATCAAAAACGAATTATAACACTCAACAATTAAAAATTAATATTAATGGATATGTGTTTATAACAGAAAAATAACCTGGAAAGTTTAAACTTTCCAGGTTATTATTTTACACAAATATCACATGGATCATTTTTCCCATTTTGTATTGCCTCCTTTAAACTTCCTTGTATTATTACTTTACTACGCCTCAATGTTTTACAATTTTTAGAATAATGATAAGACTTTCCATTAGGTGTCCAATACACTATTTTACCTAAATTACTATTCCCTATTCCACTATTTCCTATTTTACTATTTCCTACTTCACTACTTCCTAATCCCCACAAACCTTTTTTCTTTTCTCTTGCTATCCTTTGGTATTCTAAAAACTTATTACTATATTTTACATCAGGTGGAACTGTCATCACTTGAGCATAACCATTTAACACCAATATTGCATTAAACATTTTATTCTTTATTTCGCTATCAGAATTACTATTAGGCATTGACAACCAAACATATCTCAAAAGCCTATTATACTTATCCGCTTCACTCACATCCTTTTCCAAATAGACTGTTTTACCTAACAACTTACTTTTTGTATAGTTTGAAGCTTCTTTTCCGTATGGCTCATGTCTAATTGTGCTTTCAGGAGTGTTAATTCCTATTAACCTTATTTTGTAGCTCCTATTTGAAATACTCACTTCAATTGTATCTCCATCTATTATTCGTATTACTTTTGCTTTTTCATATTTTGTTTTTGCATAGCAGTTATTTGGATATAGTGAAATAGGAATTAGGAATGTAGTTAATAGTATAACAGTTAAAAGTAGTTTTTTTAGTTTAGACATTTTATCACCTTCCTGTATTTGTTTTTAATTACATTATATAGAATTTTAGGGGAATAGGGAATAGGAAGTAAAAAATAAAGGATAAAAATTGAAATTCGTTCATTATTATTTTTAAGTAAAAATTTACTTGTTAATACTATTAGAATTCTTAAACCATTATTTTTTAAAACTTCTAATCTTAGCATTAAACCTTATACATTATAATTTTTTACTTGTATTTTACATTGGATAATTCATAACTTAGGAATTAGAATTTGTTCTTTAACCCTAAATCCTAAAGCCTTAACCCCTAACTCCCCCATACCTTTAAAACTCATTTAAAAGCCCATAGAGCGTTTTTGTCCCCTTGGTAATACCTTTATACCTTTTGCACTTTGTTGGGTTCTAAAAGCCTTTTAATGCGTTTTTAAGGCTATTTTAAATTTTGGTTGTAAGTTTACATTATTTTCATATCTTAAAATTTGTTGTTTTACATTTTTTAACATTTGCAAACAATTCTCCCCTTATATGTTATAACTTATACTTCACTACATACTTGTAGTTATACATATAGTACTAATGTATATAGGATATATTGTTTCCACTTTTGGAATGGTTGTGAAAATTCTGAAAATAGTTTTTAAGGATACAGGATAATTAGTAATTTAGGGAATTAGGATACACTTGCTCCTTATCCCTTAACCCCTAACTCCCACATACCCCTAAAACTCATTTAAAAGCCCGTAGAGCCACTTTTACACCTTGGGTAATACCTTAATACCTTTTTGCAATTTCCCTCGCTCTAAAAGCCTTTTAATGCGTTTTTAAGGCTATTTCGAACAAACATTATGTTATTTTCCTTCCCTACTTCCTGCCTAACTCCTATTTCATATGCCCTATCCCCTAATTCCTAATACCTATTCCAAAAAACAAATTCCCTGTTAAATTTAAAAATCAACAGGGAACTTTTTACTATAACACTATTTTACTATCACAATCCTATAATCCTAAAACCCTATTATCCTATAACACTAATCCCTATAATCCTATTTTATTACTATAGTCTTTTTATCATATCCAGGCTTAAATCTTAAATCAGGATCTTTTCTATTAATAGGTTCACCTTTTCTACTCCATATAAAAACAGGTAAATCATAATCTGCTATAAACTCTCTTCCATCTAATTGGTAAATAACCCCTCTTTCAAGAGTTCCACTTGCATGGTTACCAACTACATTGTCCCATATAAGTTCCCATTTTGTTGGGAAGTAGAATCTTAAAATCTGTGGGTGGATGAAATTCATTTTTGACATATAGCTACCATTAACATCTGTTTCATCAACATATGGATTTCTGTACCACAATCCATATGTTTTATATTCATCACTGTAGTTTAATTGCAACATTTCCCAACCACCATCTATACCGAATACACTATAAGCAATAGATTTGTCAACTCCAGGAGCAAAATAATGCATTTCTAATGAATTTTTTAAAGTTTCTGTATCTTTTTCCCAATTATCTGTCGCAAATGTGTTAAGATATGGCATTACCCATCCTGTTTCTAAATCTAATTTGTCGTTTCCTGGTTGTGGTATTCCAAGTTTTGGCATAAGTTTAGTCCAAAGCATTCTTTTGCTATTTCCTGCTTCTTTATATGGCTTTCTTAAATAATAATCATAAATAGGATTTCCTGTTAATTTAGCATTTTTAAAATTAGGATTGTTTACGGAATTAGTGTTATAGTTGGTTTTAGTGTTATTAGTAGAATTAGTTGTAGGTTTAGTTATATAAATATTTCTGCCTTTTATTTGAACTTTATATCCTAATTCATTCTGTAAAACTGACAATGGTAAAAATACTTTGTTTTGTATTGTTTTAGGATATACTTTTTTAGAAGAAATTAATTTTTGTTTTCCATTAATAGTATAACTATTTTTACCTACTGTAAACCTTAATTCCTTATTACTTTTCTTTACTATAACACTATTACCTTGTCTACTAATGCTATCACCCATTTGTCTAATTAAATCTTCACTAACAAATATTAAACCTTGTTGTGTAGTTGTTTGAATATTAGTTTTTGAATTGTTGATGTAAATTTTGTAAGTTGATGATGTTAAAAACATAGTTGCAATTACTAAAAAAATTGTAGTAAAAAGTATAATCTTTTTTTGATTTTTTAATTTTTTAAACATAAATATCTACCTCCCTTTAAAATTTTATGCTTATATAAAGCACTCCTAATTTAAATTCTTTTATATTATATTATAAAAAAAAGATAAAACTTTAAAAAGTAATAAAAAAAAATACATAAAATATAATAAAAAATAAGTGAGGAGGTGAAAATATGAAATGGAAAAAAATATTATTTGTTTTTATATCTCTTATTTTTTCAATAAATTTTAAAGTTTTTGCATTTGGAAATAATAGTGATGAAATAATAGAGTATAAAGGTTTTTTCTATCCTGTAGGGATCTCTTCTTTCGTTTTTTATGATCCAGCACTAAAAAGAAATATTACATTCTACAACGTTGTTCAATTCAACAAAGACTCAACAGTAGACTATGTAACAATTGATGGTAAAAAAATAAAAAATCCATATAACAACCACAAAGCATATTATGAAAGAATAGGACGTCCCTATTTTTTTTATCAACAATATGGTGAATTTGGATGGTATTCTCCTTGGGTAGAAAATTATAATTTATCTAAAAGTACACTGTTAAATATAGATTTAAAAAAATATACTCCAAATCCTGGTGTAATATTAGAAAATACCGATAATGATATTGGACATGATAGAACAGGATTAGCTTATAAAATAAATGGTAAAGTTTATAACAATATAAAAAAATCAGGAGTTGATCCTGATGGTGCAAGCACAGATTATATTCCAGCTCAATTTAAAATAAAATATGCACCTTATAATGATAACAATTCTAAACAATTGGTAGGTAAAATGGCAGAATTTAGATATATGGGATATAGTGAATTTGGAACAATAGTAAATAATCCATATTTCCCAGCAGATATTCCAAGTAGTTATTCTTATATAACTTACCCTTGGGATAATCCAGTTAGATATACATTTAACTTTCCTACTTTGTATGACTTATCAAAAAATAAAAAAATAAAGCAAGAGCTAATAAAATATTATTTGTTAAGAAACGCAAAAACAGGACAATTTACTCAATTTTATACAAAAATATCTGGAACAGAACAGCAAAAAGCAGAATATTGGGATGATAGACTTCTTTTAGGCGGACATCCTGGATTAACCTCAGGAGTATGGGCAGGAACAAGAGATAATGGTAATAAATATAGAACATTCTCTACACCAGGATTAGATAAACCAAATTTAAGATTAATATCAATGGTTTTATTTGATA
>Ga0207429_10036_pt1 | contig 39408 bp, 37 predicted proteins | sample YelNats1bottle13_FD_187545 | JGI IMG/M metagenome (GOLD analysis project Ga0207429, IMG submission 187545) | Hot spring thermophilic microbial communities from Obsidian Pool, Yellowstone National Park, USA - site 1 bottle 13 (SPAdes) (version 2) | ecosystem: Environmental > Aquatic > Thermal... | reverse complement strand
TTCTTTGTTTATTGTTTGGTAAAAGCATAACTTTGTATGTTTTAATCATTTTCAGTCAGCCCCTTAATCATCTTCTTGGCTTTTGACCTATTAATTTGGCAAACTCAACAATTTTATAATAGTTTTAATAAATATTTTTTAACTGTCTCTTACCCCCCTTAGTCTCTCATAGTTCAATAAAAGTAGTGATAATAAAAATACTATTATGCTTATAAACTGAGAAGTTGAAAAGGGGCCTACATTTCCTCTAAAATCTCCCCTTAAAAATTCTATTAAAAATCTTCCTATGCTGTATAAAAGCATATAAAGGGCTGCAACTTTGCCTTGTTTTCTTTCTTTTTTGGAATAAAGGATTAATATAGTAAAAATTATAAAGTTACCTATGCTGGATATAAGCTGGGTTGGGATAAGTTTTACTCCATTTGGAGCAAAGGGGGAGTTTTTAAAAACAACCCCTATTGGAAGGTCTGTAGGTTTTCCATAGCAACATCCTGCAAAAAAACATCCTAATCTTCCTACACCTTGGGCAAAGGCCATTGATGGAGCTAAAAGGTCAAACATTTTTAAAAAGTTTATTCCTTTAACTTTACAGTATATATACCCTGTTAAAACTCCTCCAATTAAAGCTCCATATACTACAAAACCGCTTGTTAGCATGTATAAAATTTCCTTTGGATTTTTAAATATAGTTTTTGCTTCAGCTATAAAGTAAAGAAGCTTTGCCCCTATAAGCCCTCCTAAAATTCCATAGAAAGATAAATCATATATTATATCTTTTTTTATTCCTATTTTCTCTCCTCTATAAGAAGCTATAATTATTCCTGAAATTATAGCAACCGCCATTAAAAAGCCGTAGGTGTAAATAGTTATAGGACCTATTTTAAAAAGTATGGGATGCATAATTTACCTCCTTAGTAATAAATTTTTTCAACTAAAACAGCAAAAATAAGAATTAATATAGAATAAAGAACTATAAAAACTCCTATCCAAAATCCTTCCCCTTTAAACTCCTCTATGGATTCAAGCTCTGCCCTTTCCGCATAGGGATTGTCAAATATGCTGTAAAATCCAAATAAAGGGTTTTTTCTTCTATACAGGGCAATTTTAGGGTCCTCATCCTTTTTAAAAAAGTAGGGAACAGAAAATATGGAAGAAAAAGCCCCTAAAGCATAAAGAAGGGTATAGGAAAGCTTTAAAAAACTTGTGCCCTTTATAAAAGAAAAGATAAGGGAAACTACTAAAATCAAAACTAAAGATACAAGGCTGTAGATAAAACTTTTCTTTATTCCCTGTAATATAAACCTTCTCATAACCCACCTCTTTTGCAATTTTTCTACCTATAAGTATATATTACAAAACAAAAGGGCACAAGCTTGTGCCCTAAATTATCATTCCAGTCCAAGGATTGTAAACCATAACCCACATGCCTTTATCTTGAAATCCTACCCATCTTCTAAATCCTGTAGCTCCAAAGAAAGGTTGATCCTTTGGGTTGTTTTCTCCTTCTATTCCATAAATAACATAGTCTATTTCTCCATCGTCATCATATTTTATTCCAAAGTAGTAGTATCCACTTTTTCTTGTCCATGTTAGATAATTTATATAAGGATAAGCAAGCAAAAGGTGGTAAATTATGCAGTAATAAGGCATGTATTTAGGTTCAAAATAAGGCCTTTCAAGAGGAATTTTCCACCATCTTGTGTTTTCAAATTCAGTTTCTATTTTAACTTCTTCAAGGTCCTTTAATATATTATGAAATACCTTTGCAAAATCCCCTTCTTTTATTTGTCTTGAAGGTTTTATGTCTTCATCTTCATTTTTAATATCCTCTTTATGCTCTTTTTCTATGTTTTTTATAGCCTCCTTTATGGCTTTTTCGTATTCTTCAAATTTTTTAGCCTCTTGTGTATCTTCTTTTTCCTCCTTCTCCTCTTCTTTTTGTTCTGATTCTTCTCTTTCTAAGTTTAATAATTTTTCCTTCCAGTTTGTATTTTCCCTTCCAACCTGACCTGAAAGTGGGAAAAGGTTTTCTTGTGTTAAAACACAGGCTACGTTAAACCTGTCTATATGGTGCCCGGTATTTGCAATATCATCTTCTCTAAATTCCCACCAAGTCTCTCCCATCCCGTTTTCATTTATGTTTATGTTTCCAAGCTTTGCAACAACAGGAGGATTTTTAGTTGCATCAATAAGGCAAGCAGTATAGGGCCCTTTTTCTACTAAAAGGTTTTGAACATAAAAGGTTACCTTTGACCTTCCATTTTTATTTTCTATTTTTGCATATCCTGTAGGAGGCTTGTCAGATTCAATGGCAAATCCTTTGTCATCTTCTTGGAATATTATAAAATATCTTGAATATGACTTTTTATTAGTCACCCTTTCCCCTCCTAAAAAATTCATCAATATATTATATGCATCATTCCCCTTTTAATTTACTTATATTATTTGCAAGGAGGGCAAATTCTTCTATTGTCAAGGTCTCTCCCCTTCTTTTTGGGTCTATGTTTGACTTATTTAATACATCTAAAAGAAGATTTTCATCTCCTACAACAGGCTTTAAAGCGTTGTATAAGGTTTTTCTTCTCATGTTAAAGGCAGCCTTTATAACGTTAAAAAATAATGTCTCGTCTAAAACATCAACCCTTTTTTTGTCCATAACATCAAGCCTTATAACCATAGATTCTACTTTAGGAGGGGGAACAAAACAGTTAGGGGACACTTTGCATATTTTTTTAACCTCACAGTGATACTGACAAAGGAGGGATAAACTTCCGTATTCATCGGTATTTGGTTTTGCAACTATCCTTTCTGCAACTTCTTTTTGAATCATTATTATCATAGAGCTTACTTTTACTTTTTCATTTAAAAGCTTTGTTATTATTGGAGTTGTTACATAATATGGAAGGTTTGCAACCACCTTTACATTTTCTAAATTTTCCTCTTCAATTATTTTGTTAAAATCAACCTTTAAAGCATCAGCATGGATTATCTTTATGTTGTCAAAGTTTGCTAGGGTTTCATTTAAAATAGGTATAAGGTTTTTATCTATTTCAATTGCAACAACCTTTTTAGCCTTCCTTGCCATCTCTTGAGTTAAAGTTCCAATTCCAGGGCCTATTTCAATTACACAGGTGTTTTCATCAAGCTCTGCTGCATCTATTATTTTCTTTAATATATTTTCATCAACAAGAAAGTTTTGGCCAAGGTTTTTGTTAAACTTAAATTCAAAATATTTAACTATGTCCATTGTTTTACTTCTAAGTCCCATTTACTTTCACCTCTATCTTCTTTAGTGCTTTTTCAAATTCTTCCCTTGTAATTCCATATCTGTTTAATCTCTTTAAGAAGGTTTTAGCATTGCAATAACCTATTCCAAGCTCCCTTCCTAAAAGATCCCTTAAAAGGGATGAATTTTCAAAACCTGTAAGTTTATTTTTATAAAGATCCTCATAGGTAAATTCGCATCTGTCCTCGAAATACTCGGTTTTTACCTTTGAAAGAGCTTCTATTATTGCTTCCTTTGAAGCATTTTCAATCCCTATATCCCCATCCTTTTCAGCGGACTCCCTTGGCAAAAAAGCGTGCTTTGCCTTTGGAAAAAGCTTTGTAAGTTTTTCCCTTATTTTTTCCCCTGAAAAATCTGGGTCTGTAAATATTATTATACCCCTTTTTTCATAGGCATTTTTTATATCTTCAATTATTTTTTTATTAAGCCCAAATCCACTTGTTACTATACAGTCGGCATCAACCGCCCTTTTTACTGCAAGAAGATCTCCTTTTCCTTCTACAATGATTACTTCCTTTATCATCCTTTCCCTCCCTGATAATTAGCTTTATTATAATCTTAATACAAAAGTTTAAATTTTAAAATAATAAAATATAAGGCAGCAAAGCTGCCTTATCTTAGAATATAAACATCAACATATTTTGTTCTCCAGTTTCTAAATTCTTCTGTCCCGGGCTCAAAGTAAAGGTCTATCATATATCCCTTTACTGCTCCCCCTGTATCCTCTGCTATGGCAAAACCATAATCTTCTATATAAAGCCTTGTTCCAAGGGGAATAACATCAGGGTCAACGGCAACAGTTGAAAACCCATTTTTATTTCTTCTTGCTATTGTTCCTGTTGCAGTCCTTCCAAATCCTCTATCCCCCGGGCGCTTGCCGGTACATTCATAGCTTGATGTGTACTTGGTTGCCTTCATGGTAAGTTTTCTTACATAAGCTATAGGTTCCCCTCCTCTTGAGGGAGTAAAAAATCCCAACGTGCCTACGTAAACTATTTTATCTACAGGGCGTTTTTTTATAACCTCTGAAATTTTCTTTGTTGAAATTACCTTTCCATCTTCAAGGACAACCTTTGTTTTTACCTCAAGGATGCCTTCCATCCCTTCTTGGATGACCTTTATACTGCCCTTTAGCATGTCGTTGTTAGGCTTTTTAATAACTTTAAACGGGATTGGTTTTGTTAAAACTTCGACTTTTTCTACAACGCGGGTTATTTTAATTTCCATATTTGGCTTTACAATTGAATCTAGACTTGGGAAAACCTTATCCTTTTCGTTTAAATTTATACCTTCGCTTTTTAAAAGTTTTTCAACTGTGCCCTCAGCAGATTTTACTTTTAATACCTTCCCATCCACCTTGATGGTAACAGGAACTGCCCTTTTTATTAAAATAGTCATTCCGTCTTTAACTTTAGTATCTATATTAGGTCTTATTATGTCCTTTTCTCCTATGTATATGCCATTTTCCTCAAGCAGCGTCCCTACTGTTTTTGCGCTGGTTGTAATAGTTTTTGTTTTTCCATCGCAAACAACAGTAACCCTTCTTTTAGCTGTGAAGCTTACTGACAAAATTAAAACAATAAACGCCACAGCTAAAATAACAGCCCGGGATTTTAATGTTCCCTTCATATATCTACCTCCTTTCATAGGGCATGGGACTTTTAAGATTATAATTTAATCGACAAATTTTGTCAAATTTTAACTTTTTATTAATAAAATATGAATGATTCCGCTTCCCTCCCCCTTATGAAAAGAGGCAACATATACCCTTTCTATGAATTATTCCCATTTTTTATTATAATATGCTCAAGATTAAAAAATGTTAAAAAGATTTGCTGCATTTTCAAAAGTTTTTTGCTTTACATTTTCAAAGGTAGTCTCTTTAATTTCTGCTATCTTTTCTATTATAAACCTTAAATAAGAAGAGTCATTCCTCTCTCCCCTATGAGGATGAGGAGCCATGTATGGGCAATCTGTTTCTACTAATATATATTCAAGAGGAACATTTTTTACAACCTCAACAGTCTTTTTAGCGTTTTTAAAGGTAACAACCCCTGTAAAACCTAATAAATATCCAAGCTTTATAAACTCCTTTGCCATCTCTAGGCTGCCTGAAAAACAGTGTAAAACTCCCCTTAAACCTTTAAACTCCTTTAAAACTTTTAAAGTATCTTCATGGGCTTCTCTGTTGTGAATTACAACTGGAAGGTCAAGCTGCCTTGCAAGGTCAAGCTGCTCTTTAAAGGCCTTCATCTGGATATTTCTATCATAATCCCAATAATAATCAAGGCCTATTTCACCTATTGCAACAATCTTTTCATTTTGCGCAAGGTCCCCTATTAAGTTTATATCAACATCCTTTGAAAACTCAGGATGAACTCCTAAAGCACCATAAAAAAAGTCATACTTTTTAACAAGCTCTAAAGTTTTATAACAGGATTCTATGCTTGATGCACAATTCAAAACTGCTTCAACTTTAAAATCCTTAAGCTTTTTTATAACCTCATCCCTATCATTAGAAAAGGCTTTATCATCATAATGGGCATGGGAATCAAACATTTATATCCCTCCTTTGTAAGTAAAAGGGGCTTTTAGCCCCTTACTTTACTTGACTTCCTGTTTCTATGTCATCATCTACAGTTGCAAGAACTAGCTTTTCTTTATCCTCAGTGGATGCTGCAAGAATCATTCCAAAGGATTCTACCCCTCTTAATTTAACAGGTTTTAGATTAGCAACAAGTATAACCTTCTTTCCTATAAGTTTTTCAGGCTCATAATGTTTTGCAATTCCTGAAACTATTTGTCTTTCTTCTCCACCAAGGTCAACCTTAAGTTTTAAAAGCTTATCTGCTCCCTTTATTTTCTCAGCTTCTAAAATCTTTACAACTCTAAGGTCTATCTTGTCAAAATCCTCAATAGTTATCTCAGACTTTATAGGAACCATCTTTTTATCCTCCTTTTTGCCATACAATTTTTCAAGCTCTTCAAGTTTCTTTTCAACATCTATTCTTGGGAATAGTATTTCTCCTCTTTTAACTTCTGTATTATCTAAAACACCAAACTCTAATATGCTGTCCCAAGTTAAAAATCTTTCTTTAAAATTAAATTGTTTGTTTATCTTTTCTGATGAATCTGGCATAAAGGATGATATAAGAACTGAAATTATTCTTATAGCTTCAGTTAAATTGTATAAAACCGCCTTTAATCTTTCCTTGTTTGCCTCATCCTTTGCTAAAGCCCAAGGCATTGTTTCATCTATGTATTTATTTGCCCTTCTTACAAGACGCCAAATCTCATCAAGGGCTTCAGAAACCTTTAAGTCATCCATGAGTTTTTCAACATTTCTTGGCACTTCAAGGGCAACATTTTTAAGGTCTTTATCATATTCATCTTCTGAAGATGTCTTTTCAATTTTTCCTCCAAAGTATTTTTCAATCATGGTAAGGGTTCTTGATACTAAGTTTCCAAGGTCATTTGCAAGGTCTGAGTTTATTCTTTTTATAAACATTTCGCTACTAAAGTTTCCATCGTTTTCAAAGGTTATTTCCTTTAAAAGATAATATCTTACAGCATCTACTCCAAAATGTTCTGTTAAAACAACAGGGTCCACCACATTCCCCTTTGACTTTGACATCTTTCCTCCATCAACTAAAAGCCAACCATGTCCATAAACCCTCTTAGGAAGAGGCAAATCAAGAGCCATAAGCATTATAGGCCAAATTATAGTGTGGAATCTTACTATATCCTTTCCAACAAGATGAACATCAGCTGGCCAATATTTTTGATAAAGGGAAGTATCGTCGCTTCCATATCCTAGAGCTGTTATATAATTTGAAAGGGCATCTATCCAAACATAAACAACGTGCTTTTCATCAAAGGTTACTGGAATACCCCAAGTAAAGGAGGTTCTTGATACACAAAGGTCTTCAAGGCCTGGTTTTATAAAGTTATTTATCATTTCATTTTTTCTTTTTTCAGGCAAAATAAAATCTGGATGTTCTTCTATATATTTTAATAATCTGTCTTGATACTTTGAAAGCCTAAAAAAGTATGCCTCTTCTTTTGTCCATTCAACTTCTCTTCCGCAGTCTGGACACTTTCCATCAACAAGCTGAGTTTCAGTAAAAAAGGATTCACAAGGAGTGCAATACCATCCTTCATAATATCCTTTATAAATATCTCCTTTTTCATAAAGCTTTTTAAATATAGTTTGAACAGCTTTTATATGATATTCATCGGTGGTTCTTATGAACTTATCATAGGATATATTCATTCTTTTCCAAAGTTCCTTTATTGAAGCTACTATATTATCAACATATTCCTTTGGAGTTACTCCCTTTTTTTCTGCTATTCTTTGAATTTTTTGTCCATGCTCATCGGTTCCTGTCAAGAAAAACACATCGTATCCAGTAAGCCTTTTAAACCTTGCAAGAGCATCTGCAAGGACGGTTGTATATGTATTACCTATATGAAGCTTATCGCTTGGGTAATAAATAGGGGTGGTTATATAATACTTCCCTTTCATTAGCTTCCCTCCTTTTAAGTGCCTAACACCTTAATTAAACCAATGGCACCCCACCCAAAGGGGCAAGGTGCCTCATACCTCCCCAAAATTTACACTTTTCACTTAAACAAAAGTTTATACAAAATATTGTTATATGTCAATAAAATCATATATTTTCAACTGCAACAACATCGTATCCCGCTTCTTCCACCAAGCTTTTTAACCTTTCATAATCTAAATTTTCTCCTTCAACAAGGGCATATTTTTTCTCTAAATTTACCTCTAAAACCTTTACTCCCCCCTCCTCCAATGCATTTTTGACATGATTTTTACAGTGATTGCAGGACATTCCTTCAATATATAACTTCTTTTTCATGATAAAACCTCCCTTTATCTAAACCTTTTAAGCCTTAAAGCATTTATTACAACTGAAACAGAGCTTAAACTCATTGCAGCTGCAGCAATCATAGGGTTTAACTTTGGCCCTCCAAACAAAGTTAAAATTCCTGCTGCAATTGGGATTCCAACTACATTGTAGAAAAAAGCCCAAAATAAATTTTGTTTTATGTTTTTTATAGTAGCTTTACTTAACCTTATGGCCTTTACAACATCTAAAGGATCGTCCTTCATTAAAACTATATCTGCAGACTCTATTGCAATATCTGTTCCCGAGCCTATTGCAATTCCAACATCAGCTTTTGCAAGGGCTGGAGCATCGTTTATTCCATCACCAACCATTGCAACTATTTTTTTATCCCTTTGAAGTTTTTCAATTTCTTTTGCTTTGTCCTTTGGAAGAACCTCTGCTATTACTTTTTCTATTCCAACCTCCTTTGCAATTTTAAGGGCAGTCCTTTTATTATCTCCAGTTATCATTATAACCTCAATTCCCAAGTTTTTAAGCTTTTCAACAGCTTCCTTACTAGTCTTTTTAGGTAAATCTATAACTGCAATAACTCCTATAAGCTTCTTACCCTTTGCAACAAACATAGGAGTTTTTCCTTGGCTTGTGTATTCTTCAAATTTTAATAATCCTTCAGATATGTCAATATTATTTTCCTCTAAAAATTTTTTATTCCCTATAATTACCTCTTTACCTTCAACTAAAGCTTTAACTCCATGTCCCGGAATAGAATAAAATTCTTGTGCATCTTTAAAAGTTAATCCCCTATCCTCTGCCCCCTTTACTATTGCCTTTGCAATAGGATGCTCCGACATTCTTTCAACAGACGCTGCAAGGGATAAAACAGTATCTTCATCTTCACCTAGTGCATATACATCTGAAAGCTTTGGTTTCCCTTCTGTAATTGTTCCTGTTTTATCAAAAACTACCGCTTGAATCTTATTAGCTATTTCTAAAGCCTCCCCTGTTTTTATGAGTATTCCATTTTCTGCCCCTTTACCTGAGGCTACCATTATTGCCGTGGGGGTTGCAAGGCCTAAGGCGCAAGGACAAGCTATTACCAAAACAGATATAAAAGTCGTAATTGAAAATATAAAACCTTTTCCTGCCACCATCCAAGATATAAAGGATATTAAGGCTATTAATATTACAACGGGAACAAAATATCCAGATATTACATCAGCAAGCCTTGCAATAGGAGCTTTGGAAGCTTGAGCTGTCTCAACTAAAGTTATTATTTGAGAAAGAACCGTATCTTTCCCAACACCTGTCGCTTTAATCTTTAAAAAACCGTTTTTATTTATAGTTGCTGCAAAAACCTTATCCCCTTCTTTCTTATCAACAGGCACGCTCTCTCCAGTTAACATGGACTCATCTACGCTAGCATAACCTTCTATAACACATCCATCAACAGGAATTTTCTCTCCGGGTTTTACTAAAACTATATCAGAAATTTGAACATCCTGAGCGGGAATTACGATTTCTTTACCATCTTTTATAACTGTTGCCATTTTAGGTTGGAGATTTAAAAGTTTTTTTATAGCTTCCTTTGTTTTCCCTTTTGTTTTTGCCTCAAGATATTTTCCAAGAAGTATTAAAGTTATTATAGTTGCTGCTGACTCAAAATAAAGATCCATAGAATATTCATGATGTCCTAAAAAAATCATTATAATAGCAAATATTCCATAAAGCATTGCAGCAGATGTTCCTACTGCAATTAAACTATCCATATTTGGCATTCCTTTTACTATATTTCTAAAACCTACTTTATAAAACTTTTTTCCTGCATACAAGGAAGGTAAAGCAAGAACAAATTGAAGCAAAGCAAAATTCAAAGGATTTTTATGGGGATTTATAAAACTAGGAAGTTTTAAACCAAACATATGACCCATAGCTATTATTAAAAGAGGAATAGAAAAAGTTGATGCTAAAATAAAATTTTTTAAAATATCTTTTCCTTGATCCTCTGTTTCCTCCTCTTTAATCTCATATCCTAACTTTTTTACAGTTTCTTTTATCTTTGATAAACTGATCTTTGAAGCATCATATTCTATATATAACTTTTCAGCTGCAAAATTAACCTGTGCCTTTAAAACTCCATCTAACTTTTTTAAAGAACGTTCTATAGCCTTTGCGCAGGCTGCACAAGTCATTCCGCTTACCTTTAAAACCTTTTCCATAACATCCTCCTTATCTTGATAATTTTTCTATAGTCTCAATTATTTCTTCTATTTTTTCCTCTGCATTATTTTCAATAAAGGCTAATCTAACACAAGTGTTTAAATGGTTTTTTAAAATAATCATGTTGGCCTTTTTAAGAATAGACTGAGCTGCAAGTATTTGGTTTGAAATATCTATGCAGTATCTTCCCTCTTCTATCATTTTAATTATTCCATCTATTTGTCCCTTTGCAGTTTTTAAATATTTAATGGCCTCTTCTCTGTCCATAACATCCCTCCCTACCATAGTGGGGTATGTAATTATTATAAAAATAAGCTTAAGAAAAATCAAGAAAATCTTCTAAAAAGCTTAAAACTTTATTTAAAAAAATCCCCCACTTTGACATTTTATAAACTTCAACCATATAACCTTGGCCATAAACATCAGAGCTACCAAAAGCCTTTAATATTATCTCCTCTTTTCCATCACCATCTATATCAACTACATCTTCAACGTTTCTTACATAAAAGGCATATAGCCTTGCCTTTCTTTTTCCAAAGTTTAATATTCTATTTAAATTTAAATCATAATATTCAAGCTTTTGTATATTTCCAATCCTTAAAGACATGTTATTTCTATAAACGCTAGAGGCCAAAAATCCATCATTAAACTTAAATATGTCGTTTATCCCGTTTTTCTTAAGATACTTTTTATACACAAAATAAAATTTTCCATCTTCAAACTTATAATGATAAAACAAGTTTTTGTCGCTAGCATTTGTAATAATATAAATTCCTTCATCAATGTAAAAACATTTAGGTATTATGTCCTCGCCTATTTTTCCACTGTAGACTAATTTTAATCCATTTTCATATTTAAAAACTTGAACATTGCCGTTTCTGTCCAGCAAAACTGCCTCATCAAATTCATCCCCATCAAGCCTTCCACATTTTAACATGAAAATGTCAAACTTAAGTTTATATCTAGATATTATTTTGCCTTTTTCATCTATTAAAACTAAATCCCCCATAGGAGATACTCCCAAAAGCTCGTATTTACCCCTGAAATTTACGCTGTTTATAAACTGCAGGGGGATGTCTACTTTGTATAAAAAATCACCTATAATTTTATCCTTATTAAAGTTTAACTTATAGATTTCACTATATCTTAATTTATTAGAAAGCCTAATAAGGGTTCTTTTTCCTTTTATATCAATGCTTGATGTATATTTTCTTCCTAAGGTTTTTAAATAAAGTTCATCGGAGGATAAGCTTAAAAGGTTATCCCCCTCAAAGCTTTGAAAGTATTCATCAGAAGAGGCTACCTTTTTAAGGCCTATAAGCCCTACATCATTAAGCAAAAATGCTGAGGAAAACTTTAAAAGGGATAAAACTAGCAAAACGTTTATAAATATACTTCCTTTATCCTTAAAATCCTTTTTTTCATATCCTACATAGGTTGAAGAGGCAATATCATGAAGACATCGTGCATCTTTATCTATAAAGGAATATAAATAGCCTAAATAGTAAAAACAAGAAGCAATTCTATAGAATTCCCTTTTTAATACGTTTTTAAAGCTGTTGTTATATATCTTAAGCTTTAAAAGTTTCATCCCAAAGGTGCCACCTAAAAAGGTTAAGGTCAATACCCTATATAAAAATAATATAACGTTAGCAATAATAAAACCTAATACTCCAAGTTTTAATAAAAAATAATATATTATGCCATATAACAAGTAATCTATAACAAAAGAGGCAAATCGGGAAAATATAATGGCTATCTTCATAACATCACCATTATTATTTTTCCCAATTTGCCCTTTTAAATTTCAGATTTTATAATACCTTTATTTTTCCATCTTCCACTAAAATAATAGGAAAGACTTAATGTCATTCCAACTAAAAAACCTATGCCTATTGCATACCAAACCCCAACAAGCCCTATCCTCTTTGATAATATATTTGCAAGGGGAATCCTAACAAACCAAAGCCCCACAAGGGTTATAAGCATTGCAACAAAGGTATCTCCAGCTCCCCTTATAACTCCATTTGCAATAAACATAAAGGTGAAAAAACAGTAAAATAAACCTAAAACTTTAAGATACTGAACTCCAAGCTCTACAACAACTTTATTTTTAGTAAACATAAGAATTAAATACCTTGGAATAAATTGAGTTATGAAAATAGTAAAAATTGAAAGAATAAATCCCATAACCATTGCAGCTTTAAATCCCCGTTTTACCCTATCTATTCTACCTGCTCCAAGATTTTGTCCTGTAAAGGAGGATACCGATAAAGCTATGCTCATTGTAGGCATGAATATAAAGGACTCAACCCTAGATGCTGCTCCAAAGGCAGCCATAGCATCAGCACCAAACCTATTTATAATCGCATTTAAGAAAACTCCTGCAACAGAAACCAAAGTTTGTTGAATAGCCATAGGAAAACCTATTTTAAATATAAGGAGTATTATATCTTTGTCAAATTTTAGCTGATTATACTTTATTTTGAACATCTCATATCTTTTATAAAGATAAAAAAATCCCATAATAAAAGATACACCTTGAGAAATAACAGTTGCATAAGCTGCCCCTGCAACGCCAAGTTTTAAAACATATATAAATATTGGGTCAAGAATAATATTAACAAAGGTTGCAACTATTAAAAAATATAAAGGAGTTTTTGAGTCCCCCATTCCTCTTAGTATTGCACTAAGGCCATTGTAACCATACATAAAAAGCATTCCCATAAACATTATTTTAAGATAAACATCAGCATTTTCTAATATAACAGGTGGTGTATCTATAAGGATAAGAAGCCTTCTTGATAGTAAGATTCCTGCCAAGGTGGTTATAAAAGATGCCAATAAAAGCATTAAGAATGTATTATTTATAGTCCTTTTTACGTTTTCCAAATCCTTTGCACCATAATATTGAGAAATTATTATAGTAACTCCCATAGTAAACCCCATAACAAAGGATATTAGCATGAATATTATTGGAAAGCTTACTGCAACAGCAGCAAGGCCATTGCTACCAACTATTTGACCAACCCATATGCTATCAACGGTATTATAAAGCGCTTGAAAAAGGTTCCCAATAAGCATTGGAATTGCAAACAAAAGTATGTGTTTTCCTTCGCTTCCTTTTGTCAAATCCCTCATTGTACCACCTCTTTTGTAGATCATAATTTATTTTATACCACAAACTACATAAACTGCAATTAAGGTGCTTATAAAATGAATGATTAAAGCTACCAAAAGGGTGTGTCTTATTTTTTTTATATCAACAATTCCAAAGTAAAGGCTTAAAGTATAAAATATAGTTTCCGTCGAACCCATCATAACAGAGGCTATTTTAGCCTCTTTAGAATCTATGCCATATTGCCTAGAAATATCCGTCAAAACAGCAATGGCTCCGCTTCCAGATAAAGGTTTTATTAAAAACATAGGTAAAATTCCTCTAGGAATATTAAAAAATTCAGCAAAGGGACCTAAAAGATTGATAAAAAAATCAAGGGCAGAGGAACTTCTAAATATATCTATTGCAAAAATCATAGTCAAAAGATATGGAGCTATCTTATAAACTGTTAAAAAACCGTCTTTGACTCCAAGTATAAATTCATCAAATACATTTACCCCCTTGGCGTATGCAAAAACCATAACAAGAATAAGAAAAAGACTTATAAAAAGCATAATACCTCCTAAAAGGATTACTTAAATCTTTGAAATAATTTATCTAATAAAAGAGCTATGATTATAGAAACAGAACTTGTTATAATTATAGGGGTTATTATGTCATAAGGCTCCTTTGAACCTAAGCTTGCCCTTAAAGATATCAAAGTTGTTGGAATTATTTGCAAAGAAGCTGAATTTATTATTAAAAATGTAACCATATAATCAGAGGCGGTATCCTTTTTAGGATTTATCCTTTGAAGTTCTTCCATAGCCTTAAGGCCAAAGGGAGTTGCAGCATTTGAAAGCCCAAGCATATTGCTAGTTATATTCATTATTATGTTAAAAAAAGCGGGTTTTGACCTTTCGTAAAGCCCAGGAAATATAAACCTTAAAGGGAGGCTTAAAAATCTTGAAAAAATATCAACAATACCGCTCTTTTCACATATCCTCATAACTCCTGACCAAAAGGCCATAATTCCAACAAGGGAAATTAAAAGCTCAACAGATCTTTGAGAGGATTCGGTTATAACCTTTATTAAACTATTATCCCCCTTTATTATAAAAGAAGCTATCCCAAAAATAATCATAAAAAACCAAAGCTTATTTACCATAACCCCACCTAAAAAAACTGCTATATAATTTATATTCAAAAATTAAAGCAAAATTACAAACTCAGTTCCCTTTCCTTCTTGACTGTAAACTAAAATTTCACCACCATGAAGTTTTATAATTTCCCTTGCAATTGAAAGTCCAAGGCCTCCTACTCCCTTTTCCTTTACTCTGTAAAATCTTTCAAAAATATAGGGAAGGTGTTCTTTTTGAATTCCTTCGCCATCATCCTTTATGCTAATTTTTATTTTATCACCTTTAGTAACATTGATTTCAATTTTTCCGTCATCTTTTGTATGTTTAATTGAGTTGCTTAAAATATTCAATATTGCCATTTCCATATATTCAGGATCTAAATTTATATAAAAATCAAAACAATTTAATATTATTTGCCTTTTACCTTTTATTATCTTTACTTTATCTATTACTTCCAATAAAATATCCTTTATGTTTACTTTCTGTTTATTTAATGTTACACTGCCAGATTCAATTTTAGCCAAGGTTAAGTTTTCATTAACAAGCCTATTTAACCTTTCAACTTCTTCAATAATTTCTTCAATATATTCCTTTTTTTGTCCCTGTGGAATTAAATCATCATAAAGGGCCTCAGCATAACCTTTTATTATTCCAAGAGGTGTTCTAAACTCATGGGTAACATTTGCTATAAAATCACGCCTTAATTTTTCTGTCTTTTTAAGGTTTTGTGCCATATCATTTATAGTATTTGCAAGCTCTTCAATCTCATCTTTTGAGTTTACTTCAAGCCTTATGTCATAATTACCCTTTGAAATTCTTTCTGCAGCCTCTTTTATTTTTAGTATTGGCCTTGTAAATGCACTGCTTAATATAATTGCTCCTATAATTGAAATTATTAATGCCAATATAAAAAGTATTGTAAACTGCCATTTTAATCTTGAAACATCATTTTTCAAAGTAAAGGAAGAAATATGAATGAAAATTGCACCATAGGTATTCTCTTTTTTTATAGGATAACCAAGAGTAATAAGCTGACTTTTGCTTAACATTTTTTCATCAGTTGTAAAAATCAAGTTTCCCTTTATTACTTGTTTTAAATACTTACTTTCTATTCTATATGTTCTTCCAAACATATAGTTTCCGCTTTGAAAAATCATATTCCCGTTAGAGTCAAAAATACTAACCCTTCCCCCTATAGTATTAGCTACTTTTAAAGCCTCTTTAGTCATGTTATTAATGTCTTCATAATAAAAAGCAATCTTTTTAGCATAACCAATAAGCTTATTTTTTTCATTATTAGAATAAAATCTGTCAATTAAATTTGTTTGAAGAACATAATTAGCCAGTAAAAGCACACTCAAAAGCAAACTCGTATAAACTAAAAGTTTAAACCTTATCCCTTTCATTTTTTCACCTCAAATTTATATCCTATTCCCCTTACAGTTTCTATAAAATCTCTAAAATTCCCAAGTTTTTCCCTCAAGTTTTTAATATGTGTATCAACAACTCTAAGATCCCCAAAATAATCATATCCCCAAACAGCATTCAAAATCTGCTCTCTTGAAAGGGCTATATTAGGCCTTTCATATAAATACAAAAGCAGGTCAAACTCCTTTGGAGTTAAGTCAACCTTTTTACCCATTATATAAACTTCCCTTCCAGCTTTGTCTATTTTAAGTCCCTCTACTGTTTCATTTTTCTTAACTCTTTTTAAAATAGCCTTTACCCTTGCAACAACTTCCTTTGGACTTGCAGGCTTTACAACGTAATCATCAACCCCAAGTTCAAATCCAAATATTTTATCCTCTTCCTCTCCCCTTGCTGTTAGCATAATAACAGGAACATCGCTATGTTTTCTTATTTGTCTTAATATACTCCAGCCATCTTTTTCAGGAAGCATAACATCAAGTATTAAAATATCATAAATATCTTGTAAAAACTTTTCAATAGCCTCATTTCCATCCTCAGCCTCTTCAACAAAAAAACCTTCATTTTCAAGATAAAGCTTTAAAACCTTCCTTAGCTTTTGTTCATCTTCAACTACAAGAACTTTAATCATATTATCACCTCTTAAAAATATAATAATACAAATTCTGGAACATTTGAATTATCTTCACAAAATCTACACATTAACAACATATTATCATCAAAAATTGGGATTATAATTAAAGCATAAAATAAATCAAGGAGGTTGATTTTATGAAATCAAAAAAATTGTTAATAGCAATTTCTGCTATAATGTTAATTAGCACAACAGCCTTTGCCTATGCAAAAACAAGACCAATCGACATCGCATCAAAACTTACAGGAAAAAGTATAGAGACTTTATATAAAGAAAGACAATCAGGAAAAACTTTTGGAACAATAGCAAAGGAAGCTGGAAAGCTTGAAGAATTTAAAAAAGAAATGTTAAAGGCAAGAAAAGAAATTTTAGATGAAAAGGTAAAAGCAGGAATTTTAACCCAAAAACAAGCTGATGAAATTTATAACGCTATAAAAAACAATCAGGCTTTATGTAACGGAGAAGGCTTTAGAAAATTTGGTCAAAAATATGGTTTAGGATTTTCACAAGGTAGAAGAAAATAAAAAGGGCTTATTTAAGCCCTTTTTTCATGTTTTTAATAAATTCAAGAGCCTCTTCCCTTGTTTTTATGTTTCCTAAGAAAATCTCCTCATTTAAAGCCTCCAAAACTTCCCCTACAAATCTTCCCTTTTTTCCTGTAAGTTTTATAACATCCTCGCCGGATATCAGTTTTTTAGGAAGCTTGTTTTTTTCATATAATCTATCAATCAAATCCATACAAAATTCAAAATACCTCTCCCTTTCACCATTTTCATCAAGCAAAAGCCTTGTTGCCGTAACATCAAATAATGAAGCTAATATAACATCTAGTGTATTATCCTTAAAATCCCTAATAAGTCTGTATAGGGCTCTTTCGGTTGCACCTGTTTTAAAAAGACCAAGTATTCTCATATGTCCCTTTATAACCGACTCTATTAAGTTTTTCTGCTCCTTTGAAAAGTTATATCTTTTATTTATGCTTTGAAACTCCTCATATCCAGTTACATCATGCCCTTTAAAGGTTATCTTTTCTCCTTCTTTTTTATAGGCTTTTGGTTTTCCAATATCATGTAAAAGAGTCGCAAGCTTTAAAACCGTCCTTCTTTTTACCCCTGAAAGGTTTTCATCTAAATGCTTTTTTATACTATCCTTATGTTTTGTTTTTAAAACCTCATCCATCATATCCTCAAAAGTCTTTAAAGAAAGCATAGAGTGGGTAAAGGAATCAACCACGTGATATTTACACTTTCCTATAAGCTTCATCCTTTTAAACACAGGGAAAATCTCACAAAGAAGTCCTGTGCTATCAAGCTCCTTTAGGATATCATAGCTTTTTCCATCTAATATTTTAAAAATTTCATCTATTATCCTTTCTCCTGAAACATCGTTTATCCTTTGAAAGTTTTGTTTAATAAGCTGTAAAGTCTCATCTTCTATATTAAAATTTAGCTTTGCTTTAAGCCTAAAAGCCCTAAGCATTCTTAAAGGGTCATCTAAAAAAGCATCTTTATAACTTACTCTAATTATTTTATTCTCTATATCCTTTATTCCTCCTACAACATCTATATATTTATCCCCTTTTATGTCCTTTGCTATTGAGTTTATAGTAAAGTCCCTTTTTTTAAGGTCTTCTTCAATACTTTTTCCCTTCATTTTGCAAAAATCTATAGTAATATCATCTAAAATAACCCTTGCAACATCTTCATGCATCAAGAAAAAAGAACCTTTATTTAAATCTGCATATTCCCTTGCAACCTCCAAATTATCCTTTAAAGCCACATCTATATCGTTTATTTTTATGCCTAAAATTAAATCCCTTACACATCCTCCAACTAAGTAGGCTTCTACTCCTTTAGTTTTTAAAAATTTTTCCAAGTCCTTCAAAATTCTCACCTCTTAAACATCCATATAAAAGTCTCCAAAAGGCGAAGATTTAACCTGTATATATCCCTTTTCAACTAATTTTTCCAATATATCCTTTAGAACGTCTACATTAGGCGCTACATCCGTTCCTATTTTAGCTAAAAGGCTTGCAAGGTCTGTTGGAGCAACAGGGAGATGTTTTTTTATCTTATTGTAAACATCTTCATAAAATTTATGTTGCGCATCATACAGTTCATCAAAGGGGTTTTCCCCATGGATTGTTGTAGTTATAGCCATTCTAAATCTTATTGGAATAGTTCTTCCCATTATTGCAGAGGATACAAAGGCGTCCCCAGAAGTTAGATATGGAAGGCGTCTTGCCTCTTCACTTGTAAGGTCAGTTTCCTCCTTTATGGTGTTTATATCAGAAGCCCTTACAGTTCTAAATATTATCTTTGTATTAAGCTGTGCTGTAACTGTTTCATCTAAAAGGGCTGGCCTTTGAGTTGCAAGTATTAAAAATACTCCATATTTTCTTCCTTCTTGAGCTATTTCCTTTATTATAGCCTTTGAAGGTGTCTCATACCCTTTAGGTGCAAAATTATGACTTTCATCAAAGGCTAATATAAAAGGTGGGAAAAACTCTTGAGCCTCTCCTCTTTGCTTTGCATCTCTATACTCTCTTCTTTTATAGTATAGGGTGCTTATAAGGTATGTGGCAAATACGTTTAATATTTTCATAGGACCTTGAATGACAACTGTTTTACCGCTTAAAAGACCGTTTTCAACTTTGCTTATGTCGCTTGTAAAAAGGCCATCCCTAAAAAGCCTTTGAAGCCTCCATAAAACTCCGCTTAAAGATTGAGGTGCAACAGATCTTTTATATTCCCTAAAAACTTCAAGCATATCTTCATAATGCCTTACATTATCATCATCACCTTTATTTTTTGCATCTTCTAAAAGTTTATTTATCTTTGCTTCATTTCCTATATCAAATCCTTCCTTCAAAAGGCTTAATCTTCTTTCAAAGGAAAAGTAAGTATCCTTATATTCATGAAGGGTTTCAACAACGTTTGCCATAGACTCCGTCATGGTTCCTGCAGCTGCTGCTGAAATTAAGTTTATAAGGTCTCTTGTTGTAAGGTTTTCAAACTTAACCCCTACATCCTTTCCTATCTGAAGGCATAAAAATTTGCCACTAAAATCAAAGGAATACTTAGAATCAACTCCGCTATTCTTTGAAAAATCCATTTCATAGTGGGGGTCTAAAACAACTGTTGGAATATTTTTCTTCATTATCTCTTCTAATATAACCCTCATTCCAAAGGATTTACCAGAACCTGATCCTCCAAATATGCCTATATGGGGATACTGATTCATAGACTTTATATCAAAAATAAAAGGAACTCCATTTTGCTTTATTATTTTTCCATCTTCTAATATGCAAAATTTATCATAAAGCTCCTCATCTAAGGTATCTAAAAGTTCCTCTGTACTTTTTATAACCCCTAAAACAAGCCCTTCATCCCTTTTACACTTTAAAAGAAGGTCTTTAACCTCATCAAACTTTGGAAATCTTACAATACTTCCTGTTGTAACAGGATATTTTGCTTCATGAACTAGTCTAACCTTTGCAATATAAATAGTGTTTTCGTCTATCTCATACCCTAAATTTTTTAAAGAATTTAGTATGTTATTATCTACCATATCCCCATTTATATTAAGGGGAATAAACTTATTATAAGATGTTGTTTCAATAACTTCTCCCCTTAAAATTCCTTGAAGATTATCTTCTATTATAAGTATTTGGTTTATCTTAAAAGGAACATCTTTTGATACTACATAAACCTCCTGCTGATTTGTAATCCCTACAACCTGCATAAAAATCCTCCTTACCTTTTGTTTCTTTTAGGATTTATAAACATTTCTCTAAGTTCCTTATCAATATAGGTCTCAACAAAAACTCTTACCATCTCGTCGCTTACTTTAACCTCCTTATCAACCATGTCAAGCCAAAGGGGAATACCCCTTCCTTCCCTTGGAGTTAAAGTGTATAAAAGATTACAAAGCTTTAACCCGTCTTCAAACTGCTCAGCTAAAAAATCAAGCCCTATAACTTGAGGGTCCTTTGAAAGCCTTGCATAAAGAGTTTTTATACCCTTTTGCTTTTTTTGGGTTTTTATATCTATCTCTAAAACTTCCCCCTCATTTAAAAGTCCAAACAAAATTTCCCTGTCATATAAAACATTAGAATATCCTATTTTATCTTTAACAAGCTCTGCAATATCCTTTGTTTTAACCTCTTCTGCAACTCCTATAACTATTTTTCCTTTTTTTAAAACCATTTCCTTAAAGGCTTGCCATTCAAAAGGACAGTCAATTCCATAATGCATCAAAGAACCATCCATTAGAATTATGTCCGACTTAAAATTTTCCATGGCATACATAGCCACCTGTATCTCAAGCTTTGACATTGCTGCCCTTCTTCTTTGTTCATCTTTTATCTGGCTATCTTCCTCTTCAAATAAAGGTGCATAAACATCTTGAAGTATATAAGCTTCATTTAAAGTGGACTTTGCTAAAGCCTGAACTATTGATATATAATGGGGGTAAATTCCTCCATAATTGTTTATAGAACCATCAACTCCAATTATTCCCTTATCCCTTGTTATCTCCTTTATCTCTTTTTCATCAAGCCTTTTTAATTTATGTTTTTTCCCTATCTCATATAAAGTTTTTTCGACCTTTTCTTTATCTATTTTTTTCTTTTGTTCTTTTAATTTGTTGTTTAACTCAGAAAGTTTAACTTTTAAAAAATCAAATTCCATAAAATCACCTCTAAATCAATTATAGCAAAATTTTTCTAAAATTATCTTTTGGCAAAAATTTTCATATTGTTAAAAAAATAACTTTTAAAAAATTTATTTTACTGTATTGACTAATTATGGGAATATTGTTATTATTTAATTAGCAGATGTCGAATATTGTTGATAGGAGGAGAAGGGATGAAGTCAACAGGTGTAGTTAGAAAAGTAGACGAACTTGGAAGAATAGTTATTCCAATTGAGCTTAGAAGAACACTAGAAATAGGTGAAAAGGATGCCCTTGAAATTTATGTAGATGGCGAACATATCATACTTAAAAAATATCAACCAGCTTGTATATTCTGCGGAGATGCAAAGGATGTTGTAAACTATAAGGGTAAAAATATCTGTCAAAACTGCTTAGAAGAGCTAAGAAATCAAAAATAAAGGCATGCTAAAGCATGCCTTTTATACATTTAATGCCTTTTTATAAACTTCAGACTTTGGAAGGCCTCTTTCCTTTGCAACCATCTTTATGGCCTCCATTTTTGAAAAACCCTTTTCTATGTACATTTTAACGTGCTCTTCAATGCTTATGTCTTTAAAATCCTCAGTTTTTTTCCTTTCAAGCTCCTCCTTAGAAATCCCTTCTAAAACTAAAACAAATTCCCCTAAAGGCTTCTTTTCTTTAAAAATTTCTAAGGCTTGGCTTAAAGTACATCTTATAACTTCTTCATACTTTTTTGTAAGCTCTCTACATATTGATATTTTTCTATCTCCAAAGGTTTTATAAAGATCCTCCAAAGTTCTTAAAAGCTTATGGGGAGCCTCATAAAATATAATAGTTCTTTCCTCATTTAAAAGGGCATCAAGCCTTTCCTTTCTTCCCTTTTTGTCGGTTGGTAAAAAACCTTCGAAAACAAACCTTGATGTATTAAGCCCAGATACAACAAGCCCATACACAAAGGCAGTAGGCCCCGGAATTAAATAAACATTTATATTGTTTTCAATGGCCATTTTAACCAAGGCTTCCCCTGGGTCTGAAATCCCTGGAGTTCCCGCATCAGTTACAAGGGCCATATTTTCCCCTTCTAAAACCCTTTTTATTATTTTTTCTCCACTTTCATATTTGTTATGTTCATGATAACTTATAAGGGGCTTTTTTATGTTAAAGTGATTTAAAAGCTTTAGAGTTTGTCTTGTATCCTCTGCTGCTATAAAATCAACGCTTTGTAAAGTCTCAAGGGCCCTTAAAGTTATATCCTTCAAATTCCCTATAGGCGTTGCAACAAGATAAATACATCCGGGCATATTAACCCTCCTTTAAATTAAGCCATATATTTTTAAAACTTCCTCTGTATAGTTTCCCTTTTCATCATATACATATAAAGGCTTTTCAACCTTTAAAAAATCTCCCCCTGCCTTTACAGCTTCTATTAAAACCATATTAGGAGCTTTGTCATAGCTTGGATGAACAAATCTTATCCTCTTTGGATTAAATTTATTTTTATCAAGGCTTAACATTATATCCTTAAGCCTTTCGGGGCGGTGAACCATATAAAGCCTTCCTAATCCCTTTAAAAGCCTTGATGCAGAAAATATAACTTCATCAAGATTTACTAATATTTCATGCCTTGATATTGCCTTTTTATCCTTTGGGTTTACAAGCCCTGTTAAAATCTTTTTATAGGGAGGATTTGTTACAACAACATCATAAATATTTACCCCTAAGTATTTAAAACAATCCTTTATGTCCCCTTCATATATTTCAATTTTATCATCAAGACCATTTAATTTTATACTTCTTTTTGCCATATCTGCAACTTCTTTTTGTATTTCAACTCCTATTATTTTTTTAGGCTTGTATTTTCCATACATTAAAAGGGGAATTATACCTGTCCCTGTTCCAAGGTCAACAACCGTTTCCTTGTATTTTGCCTTGGCAAAGCTTGATAAAAGAACAGCATCAATTCCAAAACAAAAACCTTGAGGGTCTTGAATTATCTTAAGACCCCCAAGCTGAAGGTCATCTATTCTTTCTCCTTCTTTTAGCATGATATCACCTACTTAGCCCTTTTAATTAAGTCCTTTAATGTGCTTTCCTCCATATATCCTATATGCTGCTGTTTAATTTTAAAATCCTTTCCTATTATAAAGGTAGTTGGTATTCCCCTTACTGAATAAATATTTGCTACTTTTCCATCAACGTCCATAAGAGGAACTATTTTATAATTGTTTTCCTCTAAAAAGGCTTTAACGGTTTCTTTATCTTCACCTATATTTACAAACAAAAATACAACATCTTTGTCCCCTTGACTTAAAACCTTCATAAAGTTTGGAAACTCAGCTTTACATGGAGGGCACCATGTTGCAAAAAAGTTTAAAACAACAACTTTGCCTTTATAATCAGAAAGCTTTACAACATCTCCCTTTAAATTTTGTAGGGTAAAGTCCTTTGCAAAATTTGAAGCTTCATCTTCTTTAATATAAAGCTTTACTAAAAAAATAGCAAGAATAAATATTAAAATCCCTAAAATAATTTTCCTTTTCATCTTAAAACCCCCAAGTTATCTTTGAAAAGTATCCGAAAAACAAAAGTATTCCTGTAATTATAATGATTATACCTGAAAAAATTTTTATAAATTTTAATCTAAACTTTAAATTAAACTTTTTAAATAAAAAAGCCATAACAACAAAAGGAATAGCAAGTCCCATAGAATAAACAAAAAGCAAAAAAGCACCATAAAATAAAGATTGTTTGCTTGCAGCAATAGCTAAAACTGATGCTAAAACAGGACCTATGCAAGGTGTCCATCCAAGGGATAGGCTAGCTCCAAGCAAAAATCCCCTTAAAGGACCTTTATGACTTAAATTTACTTGAAATCTTTTCTCCATCATAAGATAATCTAACTTCAATACATCAAGATAAAAAAGTCCCATAAATATTACAAAAATGCCTAAAACCTTATTTAAAATTTGCCTGTAAAACAATAAAAACTTTCCTATTCCGCTTGCAGCTAACCCTAAAAGGACAAATATTAAGGTAAAACCTAATACAAAAGAAATTGAGTTTAGTATCCCCTTTTCTTTATCTTCTCCAAAAATATATGCAGCATATACAGGATATAAAGGTAAAAAACAAGGCGATAAAAAAGAAAGCAACCCCTCTACAAATACTATTAAAAAACTTATATCCTTCATGTCATCATCCCCTCTAGGGTATATTTTAAAATTATAAATTTAAATCTTCAATAAATGACAAAATTATATCAAATATTTCTTATTTTAGTTTCTTCCTTTATAATAAAATTAGCAAAATAAAAAGGGGGATATACATGAAAAAGGTTGCAATAGTATTTAATGGTGGAACTATTTCTATGAAAATTGATCCAAGAATTAAGGCCGCTGTTCCTACATTATCTGCTCAAGAAATACTTGCAATGGTCACAGGCATCGAAGGATACGCAGAAATAGAACCTCATACCTTTTCAAATCTTCCAGGACCTCATATGACTCCTGAAAAAATGCTGGAGCTTTCTAAATTTATAAAAAACCTTTTAGAAAGAGATGACATAGCAGGCGTTGTTGTAACCCATGGAACCGACTCGTTAGAAGAGACAGCATATTTTTTAGATCTTACAATAAACTCTGAAAAACCAGTAATAGTAACAGGAGCTATGAGAAACAGCTCTGAACTTGGATATGATGGTCCCCATAATCTTGCAGCATCAATATGTACAGCCATATCAGAGGATGCTAAAAGAAGAGGAGTTTTGGTATGCTTTAACAACGAGCTTTTCTTAGCCTCTGAAGTTACAAAGGCAAATTCTATGAGCCTAAACGCCTTCCAATCTCCAAACCTTGGTCCCATAGGAATTGTGGACAGCAACAAAGTTATATTCTACAGAGATGTAACTAAAAAACAATACATTGAGATTGACAAAATCAACGCAAAGGTTGAACTTATAAAAACAGTAACAGGAATGGATTCATCATATATAGATTTTTGCATAGAAAAGGGAGTAGATGGGCTTGTAATAGAAGGAATGGGAAGAGGAAACGTTACACCTTTTATGGTAGAGGGAATAAAAAGAGCTATTGAAAAAAACATCCCTGTTGTTGTAGTTTCAAGATGCTTCCAAGGAAGAGTTTTAGACTCCTATGGATATCCAGGCGGTGGAAAAAACCTAAGGGACTTAGGAGTTATATTCGGAGATAATCTTCCAGGACAAAAGGCTAGAATAAAGCTTATAGTAGCTCTTTCAAAAACAAGGGATTTAAATGAAATAAGAAAAATATTCGAAAGGGAATTATACTAGCCCCTATCCTAAGGGGCTTGTTAATTTAATAACAATTGTTAGAATTTTTAAAATATTGCATAAATTTAATTGAATTAATTCATCTCTTATGTTAGAATTATTATAAACATATCGAGGGGGGATTTTTAATGAATCTTTCACAATTTGTTGACTTTCTAAATAGCCTAGTCTGGAGTAAAGCACTTATTTATCTTTGTCTTTTAACAGGACTTTATTTTTCAATCAGAATGCGATTTTTCCAAATAAGGCACATTAAAGACATGGTAAAATACCTACTTGGTGGACAAGATTCTGAACAGGGCGTTACCTCCTTCCAAGCCTTTGCTATGGCAGTTGCAGGACGTGTAGGAACAGGTAACATAGCAGGGGTTGCAACTGCAATAGCAATGGGAGGTCCTGGGGCAGTATTTTGGATGTGGGCAATAGCCTTTCTTGGGGCAGGTTCAGCTTATGTAGAATCTGTTCTTGCTCAAATCTATAAGGAAGAAAGGGACGGACAATACAGAGGAGGTCCTGCATATTACATTGAAAAAGGCCTTAAAATGAAATGGTATGCAGTAGCCTTTGCAGTTTCAACAGTTTTAGCCTGCGGTCTTCTTCTTCCTGGAGTTCAAGCGTATAACATAGGCGAAAGTATAAAAAATGCCTTTGGAATCAACCCTGCAATTACAGGTGGCTTTGTAATATTTCTTCTTGGACTTATAATATTTGGTGGAGTAAAAAGAATAGGTAAAGCAGCAGAAGTTATAGTTCCATTTATGGCTATAGGTTATATATTGGTTTCTATAATTATAGTAATCGTAAATATAAAAGAACTTCCTCATGTTTTAGCACTAATATTTAAAAACGCCTTTGGCCTTGATGCTGCCTTTGGAGGTCTTTTAGGTTCTGCAATCTCTTGGGGAGTAAAAAGAGGAGTTTATTCAAACGAAGCAGGTCAAGGAACAGGACCTATGGCAGCAGCCGCTGCTGAAGTTTCCCATCCTGCTAAACAAGGTTTAGTTCAAGCCTTTTCAATTTATGTTGATACCCTCTTTGTATGCTCTGCAACTGCCTTTATGATTCTTATAACTGGAAAATACAACGTTCATAAACCCGGCGGAGGATTTTATGTGGAAAACTTGCCAGGAATTCAATACGGTCCTGCCTTTACACAAAAAGCAGTTGAAACCTTGTTCCCATCCTTTGGTGCAGCCTTTGTTGCTATAGCTTTGTTCTTCTTTGCATTTACAACTCTTATGGCTTACTACTACTACTCAGAAACAAGCCTTGCATACCTTATAAATGATGAAAAGCTTAGAAAAACTTTAATAAACGTTTTAAGGGTTGTGCTTCTTGCATCCGCCTTCTATGGAACAATAAGAACTGCATCCTTTGCATGGGCCCTTGGTGACCTTGGAGTTGGTATAATGGCTTGGCTTAATATAATTGCTATAATACTCCTTCAAAAACCAGCCCTTGCAACATTAAAAGATTATGAAGAACAAAAAGCAAAGGGATTAGACCCTGTCTTTGACCCTAAAAAATATGGAATTGAAAATGCAGATATTTGGAATAAAATTGTTGAAAAGTATAAGTAAAAGATCCCCTTTTGGGGGTCTTTTTTGTTGAACAAATTCTAAAATATTTGTTATAATAATATTTTGTCAAGAATAAAAAGAAAGGAGTTGAGGAAGATGGCAGACTTTATAAAAAAAGTAGGGAACGAGCTATGGTTTGAAGAAAATGACAGAGACTCTCTAAAAGTATCCTACAAAATAAAAGATATCCTATACTCCGCAAAATCAAAGTACCAAGAAGTTCAAATAGTAGATTCAGTTGACTTTGGAAAAATGCTTTTAATAGATGGCGTTGTCCAAACCACCGAAAAGGATGGTTTTATATATAACGAAATGATAGCTCATGTTCCACTAAGCATGCACAAAAATCCTAAAAAGGTTCTTATAATAGGTGGGGGAGATTTAGGAGCAGCCTTTGAAGCTACAAAATATCCAGTGGAAAGGATAGATGTTGTTGAAATAGATGAAGAGGTTGTAAAGGCTTCAAAGGAATATCTAAAGGAAGTTTCTAAGGATTTAAAGGATGAAAGGGTTAATATATTGTTTGAAGATGGAGCTAAATTTGTTAAAAACAAAAAAGGTGAATACGACGTTATAATAGTTGACTCCTCAGATCCTATCGGCCCTGCTGAAGTTCTATTTGGAGAAGAGTTTTACAAAGACATCTATGAAGCCCTTAAAGAAGACGGAATAATGGCTTGTCAAAGCGAATCTCCTCTTTTATATCCTGAAGTTTTCAAAAGAACATATAAAAGATTAAAAAACATATTCCCTATAGTAAAGGTTTCAATCGCTACAGTTCCAACATATCCAGCAGGATTTTGGAGCTTTACTATAGGTTCTAAAAAATATAGCGAAATAAACAAAGTTTATGATAAGGATACATTATATGTAACTAAAGAAATAATAGAATCTTCATTTAACTTGCCAAGATTTATTGAAAATATGTTAAAATAGTGCGCACTTTTGCGCACTATTTTTAATATTGACTTTGTTCTTTAAATTCGTATAATTATACTAAAATACTAAAAGGGGGATTATTATGAGTAATGCTAAAAAGTTAGGACTTTGGACATTGGTTATGCTTACCTTTGTCCCAACATTTGGATTTGGAAACATCACAACAAACGCGGTTGCCCTAGGCCCTGCTGCAATTCCATCATGGCTTTTGGTATCATTGCTTTTCTTTTTCCCATTATCAATAATGATAGCAGAACTTGCATCCAAAAATCAAGATAAAGAGGGAGGACTTTATACTTGGATTGAAAGCGCTTTAGGACCAAAGTGGGCATTTATTGGAACATGGTCATACTTTGTGGCTAATCTTTTTTATCTACAAATGGTATTTGCAAGAATACCTGTATCGGTTTCCTGGGCTATATTTGGCGAAAACAGATTTAACGACCAAAACGCATATCTTTTACCATATTTAAGCATAATACTTGCAATAATATTAACCTATGTTGCAACAAAGGGTGTTAAAAAGTTCTCTAAGCTTGCTGACTTTGGAGGAAAGTTTACTTTAGCTGCAACCATAATATTTATAGTATTTGCATTTATAGGACTACTTATTGGCAAACCATCTGCAACACAATTTACTGTAGATAATACTATCCCAAAATTTGATACATCATATTTTGCAACCTTCTCATGGCTATTGTTTGCTGTTGCTGGTGCTGAAGTTGCAGGAACTTATATAAAAGATGTTGATGACCCTCAAAGAACATTCCCAAAGGCAGTTTTAATTGCAACAATCCTTATAGCCCTTGCATATGTTGTAGGTTCAATTGCGGTATGCCTTGTTATATCTCCTGAAGCTTTGCAAGAGGCTAATTTAAAAAATGCTGGATATGTAGTATATAAAACTTTAGCTGAAAACTTTGGAATAAACGGTAAAATAGTTGTTCAAATATATGCAGCCATACTTACTATAACATCAATTGCTGCATATATAGTATGGATTGAATCTCCAATAAGGGCTATGTTTGCAGAAGTTCCAGAAGGAACCTTCCCAAAATTTTTAACTGAAAAAGACGAAAATGGAACGCTAAAAAAGGCCCTATGGACTCAATGCGCAATAGTAATAATAATGATTGCCGTTCCTCTTCTTGGACTTAACTCAATAGATGCCTTCTTTAGGCTTTTAACTGACCTTTCAGCACTATCTCTTGTTGTTCCTTATATAATATTAATTGCAGCTTATATATCCTTTAGACTTAAAAATCAGGATGTACCATTTAAGTTCTTTAAATCTAATACAACAGCTATGATTTTCTCATGGATAGCTTTAATTTTAAGCATAGCAGGATTCTTTGGAGCAGGACTTGATTATATATCTGGGGCAGAATCTTCAAAGGAGGCATTAATACAAATAATAAAAACCTACGGCGGACCTGTTATACTAATAATATTAGGATATATAATAACCTTCTTAACTAAAGCTGTAAATAAAAATATAGAAAAAACTGAAACAATGTAAAAAATCCCCTAAAGGTTTTCCTTTAGGGGATTAATTTACACTAAGCTTTATTTTCTCTACTGCATTTTTAAATTGTGGTATTAGGGAAATTATAATGCAAACAAGCAAATCCGGTCCTAAGTAGCTAAAATTATAAACTATTGAATACCATAAAGGATTCATTCCTTCCGGCGCATAGCTTGCAAAGAAAATTGCCCCGGATATTATATGAAAAATCATTCTCGATATGCCACCTATTATCAAAGAAACTGTAAAATTCTTTCTATAAAGCCCAGCAAGCCCTAAAGCAGCAAAAGCAAGGGGGTAATCTATTAAAACTTGAGCCCAATGAACTACATATTGATCTTGTATAAACTGTAAAATTCCATAGGCTGCCCCTGCAATAATTCCATCTTTATAGCCAAAGATGTATGCAAAAAGCATTATTGGTATCATACTTCCTAAGGTTATTGTTCCACCTTGGGGCATTTGCAAAAACTTTACAAAGGATAAAATAAAAGACATTGAAATCAAAAGGCTTGCATAGGTAATCTTTCTTGAAGTCATTTTTTCCTTAGATTTTAATAAGGATAGCCCTAATACCACTAGTAAAAATATAATAAACCATGAAGTTAAAGTTATTTTAGATATACTTTTGAAGACATTTAAAAATTGCATAAAAAAAACCTCCTTTTTGCCGACGCAAAAGGAGATTCACAACGCTTCCCTTCGCTGGCATTACCCAGGTCAGGTTCAAAGGGTCGAAGGCTTTAGCCTTCCTCTCAGCCGTGTGGCTCCCCTAGCGTTCGGCAATATTTTATTTAGTTTAATTTTATAATAAACCTTTTTAAAACGTAAGTCAATCATTCTTCATAAAATTCCAAAAACGAATACTTTTTCCCATCCTTTTGCCATCCTATTATGCTGTCTAAATTAACGTTTTGAGCGGACTTAAATATTGACTTTTCAACATCTTCAAAGTTTTTCTTTAAGTTTTTAATAAGCTCTTTTATTTCATATCTTTTGTTTCCTATCTTTTCTGCTGCAACCATACAAGCGCAGTTTAAAGGCCATATGCCTGCATATTGAATAAACTGCTCTATATGCCTTTCCCTTATATAATACATAGGCCTTATAAGTTCCATTCCTTCAAAATTTTTAGCCTTTAGTTTTGGCATCATGGTTTTAAAGTTTCCAGAGTATAAAACGTTTAAAAGGATAGTTTCTATAACATCATCATAATGGTGTCCTAAGGCAAGCTTATTACATCCAAGCTCCTTTGCTTTGTTATATAAAGCTCCCCTTCTCATCCTTGCACACATGTAGCAAGGATAATCCTTTGCTATTCTGTCAACAACCTCAAATATCTTGCTTTCAAAGATATGAGCTGGAATGTTTAAATAATTAAGATTTTCAATATGAAGCTTTTTAATATCAGGATGATATCCCGGGTCCATAGATATAAATTCAACTTCAAACTTTATATTTGAATGCCTTTTCAATTCCTGAAAAAGCTTTGCCATAAGAAGGCTGTCTTTTCCTCCGGATATTGCAACTGCAATTTTATCTCCATCCTTTATAAGTTTAAAATCCCTTATAGCCCTTACAAAAGGAGAATATATCTTATGTCTAAATTTGGTTATTATACTTCTTTCGATTTCAACTAAAGGTTTTCTATTTCCTTCAGGAGTTATAACAGGACAATTACCTTGAATGCTCATTCTATCACCCCAAATATTTTTCTTTTTTAATTATACCATATAACTATTTTGAAAAGTTATTTTAAAAATATTCTAAATTATCTAGCATACATTAAATTTTTGTTATATAATTATAATGGAATATGTTTCGAAAATGTTACAAAGAGGTGGTATCATGAAACAAGTAAATTTAGATTGGGGAAAACTTGGATTTAACTACATTAAAACTGACTTTAGATACGTTTCCTACTGGAAGGATGGAAAATGGGACGAAGGAAAATTAGTAGAAGATAACATGATAACCATAAGCGAAGGTTCTCCAGCAATCCACTACGGTCAACAATGCTTTGAAGGTCTTAAAGCATATAGAAGAAAGGATGGAAAAATCCAATTATTTAGACCAGATCAAAACGCAAAAAGAATGAATCAAAGTGCAAGAAGACTTTTAATGCCTGAAATACCAGAAGAAAAGTTTATAGAAGCATGTATACAAGTTGTTAAAGCAAATGAACATTTTGTTCCACCTTATGGAACAGGAGCTACCTTCTACTTAAGGCCCTATTTAATAGGAATTGGGGACAACCTTGGAGTAAAGCCTGCAAAGGAATACTTATTCTCAGTTTTTGGATGCCCTGTTGGACCTTATTTTAAAGGTGGACTTACTCCTGTAAACTTTATGGTCTCAGACTACGACAGAGCTGCTCCAAACGGAACAGGTGCTGTAAAGGTTGGAGGAAACTATGCAGGAAGCCTTCTTCCACATGAAATTGCAGTAAAAAGAGGATTTGCAGATTGTATATACTTAGATCCTGCAACTCATACAAAGATTGAAGAAGTTGGTGCTGCAAACTTCTTTGGAATTACAAAGGATAACAAATTTGTAACTCCAAAGTCATCTTCAATACTTCCAAGTATAACAAAATATTCTTTAATGTATGTTGCAGAGAAATACCTTGGAATGCAAGTTGAAGAAAGGGATGTTTACATAGACAAGCTAGATGAATTTGTAGAAGCAGGTGCCTGCGGAACAGCTGCGGTTATAACTCCTATTGGAGGAATAGAATACAAAGGTAAACTACATGTATTCTACAGCACAACAGAAGTTGGTCCTATCACAAGAAAACTTTACGACACATTAGTTGGAATACAATTTGGAGATATAGAAGCTCCAGAAGGATGGATTGTAGAAGTAATATAGGCTGTGGATTCCACAGCCTATTTCTCTTTTATGAGTATATAAAATTCAAAACCTTTGCCCTTCATATCCTTTTCAATGTTTATAAGATTAAACTCTATTTTAATCCTTACATATTGATTTTCATCTAAAAAACACATCTCCTCTTTAGGAAGATATATAACTTCATTTGATTTATCTTTATATCTTTCCATTAGCCCTTGTGCAAATTTATTTAGATTTGTTGAATAAATAAGTTTCCCATCCTTAAAAATCCTTAAAACTGAGGAATTAAAATCAAACCTTGCATATATCCCTTGAGTAGAATCTGAATATCTCATATCTAAAAGATAGTCATACCCTTTAACATCAATTAACCTATCCTTTGGATTTCTTTCAAAAGTAAAATACTGAAGGGGATAAAATTCAACATTATCAAATCCAAACACCTTTTTCATATCTGACCTTTTAAAATCCTTTGGAATGTATTTTAAATCCTTTAAGCTATGGTTTAACTCAAAGTAATCTATTATTCCACATATTGTTCTTTTATCTTCATAACTTATGTTAGAGTTTGGAATTATCTTTCCCTTTAACATTCCATTTTTTATTAAAATTGCTTCAAACCGTTTGTTTTGACTGTATTTTGAAAGGTTAAAACTACTTAAAGGCCCAAAATTTGAAATTAAAATAAATACCGATAAGGTAATTGGAACTATTATGTTTTCCTTTTTTAAAAAAGAAAAATAAATCATAATTAAAAATATCCATATCCCTAAAATTAAGACATAATATCTTCTTTCAGTTAATCCATATTGATTTATCCTAAGAGCTATTGATACAAACATCACTAAAATTATAGGAATAATAAGTTTTGGAATAAATTTAAAAAAGAAAGTAGCCCATCTGTTTTCATGATAAAAGGGAGTTATAAAAAATAAAACAAATATTGTAATTAAACAATACCACAAAACAAGATGAGATATAAGCCCCCTTGGAAAGGATAAGGTTAATAATATTTTTGCAAAAAAGATATAAAGTACAACAGTATAGGAAAGCAAAAGAGGCATTATTATATAAAGCAATAAAACCTTAATAGTCTTTGAAAAATCCTTTTTATAAACATCCTTTGGAATATTTGATAAAAAATAAAAAACCCCAAAGATTAAAAAAACCACTAAAGCAAAATAAAAGTAAATGTCCTCCCTTACTTTTATTTCTAAAAGCCTATCTATTGCAAATAGTATAGCAGAAATTCCAAAGTATAAAACCCCTGAATAAAACAAGGCTGTAAAAAAAGATATAACAACCTTTTCAACATAAACTTCAAAACAATCCCTTTTAAAATATGGAATGTATAAAAAAGCTAAAAACAAAGCTAAATTTAAGGATATAAATTTAAACATAGTTTCCATTTTAAAATCCCTTATTAAAAAATAATAAAGGATTAAAAATAAATATCCTAATAAATAATAATTTTTTCTACCTATCCTTTCCTGCAAAACCCTTATACAAAGAAATAAAAACATACCAGCTGTAAAAACCATAGAAAGCTTTTTTAAAGGCTCTAAATCAAGGGAATACCTGATTCTAATTTCATTGTTTATTATAAGAAGGGCAGTAAGAAGAGTTGAAAAAATAAAAGTTTCAGGAAATCTTTTTGTTCCTAAAGTTATTGATGCCATGGTTCTTTTTAAAAAATTTGATATTACCATAAAAATTACCCCTTTTTATTTTTTATTATATCATATTTAATTTAAACAAGCCATCTGCTATAATTTTACTAGAACCTTAAAAGGAGGGAATAACTTGAAAACAAACCGCTTTGGGAAAAATATATTTAACTTAATAGTTAAAACTTGTTTAAGTTTTATATTTATTTTAATCTTGGCATATTCCTTTGTGATTTACTCTACCCTTTCAAAAATACAAACCACAGTAAAAAACACAGCAGAGGAAGCCTCTAAAATAATAGATGGAGATAAACTCGAAAAAGTTTGGAACTTAAAAGATTCAAACTGCAAAGAATTTTTTGAAATTAGGGATAATTTAATAAAATTTAAAAGCTCAAAAAATGTTAAATATATCTACACATTATATGTTGAAAACAATAAAAGCTACTTTATAGTCGACGGCTCTTTACAAGATGCTGCTGCTTTAAAAGATGAGTACATTTTTAAAAAAGAGATGAAGCTTGCAATGGAAGGCAATGTAACATGCTTAAAATTTCCTATAAAAGATAAATGGGGAACTTTCATATCAGGTTATGCTCCAATTAAAAACTCTAGTGGAAAAATAGTTGGGATTGTAGCAGCTGATGTGGATGTTGAAAATTTTGTTTATATGAATTATATGCTTTTAATATCAATAACGGCAACAATAATAATAACCATGATAATAGCCTTTTTCACTACAAAAAAATATTCTAACAAGATAGTATCTCAAATTGAAAATGCTGCAGGTAATATGAATAAATTATCCTTAGGGGACCTTACTGTAAGCCTTTTTGCCAAAACAAATGATGAAATAGAAGACATAATAAATAAGGCTGATGAATTTAGGTTGAGCATAAATAACATACTTTTATCAATAAAGGAAAAATTTGAAAACGTATTTGAACAAGCCAAGAATTTAGCCTATATATCCTCTGAATTACAAAAGGCCTCCCATGAAGTTGCAAGTTCCCTTCAAACATCAGGATATGAAGTAGAAAGACAAAACCAAAGCTTTAGCAATTTAACAAAATTTATAAATGAATATAACTTAAATCTTGAAAAAAGCATAAACATAATAAAGGATATGGAAAACTATGCAAAAGAAATAGAAAAGGATTTTGACAAAACAAACCAAGATATAACCTTGCTTATATCCTCTGTAAAACAGGTAAACAATACATATGGTGAGGTTTTAAAAAATATAGAGATGCTTAATGAAAATATAAATCAAATTAGTCAAATTTCTAATTTAATAAACGATATAGCAGACCAGACAAACCTCCTTGCACTAAATGCTGCAATTGAAGCCGCAAGGGCAGGGGATTTAGGAAAGGGTTTTGCAGTGGTTGCAGAAGAGGTTAGAAAACTTGCAGAAAAATCAAAGGAATCAGCACAAAATATAAGCAAAATAATAGATGTAGTATCAAAGGGAAATAAAACAGTAGTTGAAAAGGCACAGGATATGAACAAAATAATAAACAGCCAAATAAAACAGGCAGAAGAAACCACCCAAATTTTTAATAATATAAGTTCAAGTATTTCCACCTTAATTTCAAAAATATCAACAGCCTACAACTACACCAATGAAATAGATAACGGAAGGCAAATGATATTAAAAAGCGTTGATGATTTATCTTTATCAATAAATAACATATATAAGTCTATAACCACAATTTCCGCAACATCACAGGAACTTTACTCTGCGTCAGATGAAATATCTCAAGCTGCTGAAAAACTTAAGGAAGCATCAAAGGAAACCTTATCAGAAATAAATAAATTTAAACTAAAATAACCCCTTTGAAAATCCAAAGGGGTTATTTTTTAAACTTTAAATTTATCCACCGCTTCCATAAGTTTTGTTGCAATTGAGCTTAAGTTTTCAGCAGCGTTTGCAACCTCTTGAGAAGATGCTGAAAACTCTTCAGCAGATGCTGCAACTTCTTGTGAAGCTGCTGTATTTTCCTGAGTTATAGCGCTTACAGCTTCAACCTTTGATAAAACTTTTTCCTTAGACTTAACTATTTCATCCATACCCTTATAAGTTCTATCCATTAAAGGCGCTATATTTTGAACGGATTCTAATATTTCTGCAAAGGCATCTACTGTGTTTGATACCGAAGTTGTTTGAGCTTTTATAAAGTTTTCAACCTCACTTGATGTTTTTATAACTTCTTCTGTATCTAATTGTATTGAATTTACAAGATCTATTATCTCTTCTGTTGACTTTTTAGATTCCTCTGCAAGCTTTCTTACCTCATCCGCAACAACGGCAAAACCTCTTCCTGCTTCCCCTGCCCTTGCAGCTTCTATTGCCGCATTTAATGCAAGAAGATTTGTTTGTTCTGAAATTGAAGTTATAACATTCGTAATACTACTTATTTGTTTTACTGAATTAGTAAGATTGTTAACCTTAGACACAACTATTTCAAAGGCATTTCTTATATCCTCTATTGATTTTACAAGTTTATCCATTTCATTTTTTCCGTTATTAGCCTTATTTGTTGTATTGTCAGTTTCTTGTTTTACATTTCTTAGCTCTTTATAAACATTTTCTATGTTGTCTGTAAGGGTTGCAATTAAGTTTACTATATCCTGTAAATCATTGCTTTGAGCTATAGCCCCCTCTGCAACCTGCTGCATAGTAGTTGCAAGCTCTTGGGAACCTGATGACATCTCCTCAGATATTGCAGTTAAATTTTGTGAGTTATCAGTAACAAGTTTTGTATTTTCCTTTATAACCTTAAGCTCATCCTTTATATTTTCAACTATCTTCTTTAGATATTCATTTATCTTTGAAAACTCATTTTTACCATCAACATCTATCTCAACCGTAAAGTCATAATTTGAAAGCTTTTCTGCAACATCGCTTACAGTTCTCATTGAAATTCTTAAAATATACGTTACTCCAAGGACCATTGCGCTTGTAATCATAAGAATAACTAAAAACACTATAACAAATACCCTTTTAGTTCCTGCAAATATAAAGTTAGCCTTATCTACAACATCCTTTGAAATTCTAGCATTTAATCCAACAAGCTCATCTATGTTCTTTTGGGTGTTTAAAATAAGTTCATTAAGCTTTGCAGCATCGCTTAGGCTTATTGCTTGGTTTGACTTTAAAAGATTTATCTGCCTTTTAGCCTCCTCAACATATAAGCCTATGTTGTTTTTTATTGTCTCTAAAAGTCTTTGCTGCTCCTCATTCATTTTATAGTTCTTTAAATTGTTTAAAGCTTCTTCTATACTTTTTTCCTTTTCTAATATCTTGTTGTACTCCTCTATGCTATAAGCCTTTTCATCTAGCATCTTATTAACAGAAAGCCTCATTATATAAAGCTCGGTTTCTAAACGCTTAACCTCAAGGGAGGGAAGCATGTTAACATTATACAAATTATTCATGTCATTGCTTAAAACGTTCATATTCTTAACTGCTAATAAAGATATAGAAGCTAAAGAAAGCGCAACAGTTATAACTATTAAGTATAAAAGAGAAACTACTTTTACATTTTTAAAAAGATTTATTATTCCTCTTTTTTTCATTTCCATCCCCCTTTCTTTCCAATAAATTCTTTTATTTCCTCAAAAGTTTTAGGCCCTGATATATAATAACCTTGAATTTTGTTACAACCCCATCTTTTTAAAATTTCAACCTGCTCTTTTGTTTCAACTCCCTCTGCCACAACCTCATAGTTCATTTCCTTTGAAATATAAATTATTCCTTTAATTAGAGCACTTCCATTTTTATCATCTATTCTATCTATAAGGCTTTTGTCAATTTTTATAGTGCTTATTGGAAAGTTTATCATATTTATAAGGGAAGAATATCCTACTCCAAAATCATCTAGGGAAATTTTCATTCCTCTTTTTAAAAACTCATTTATTTTATTTATCTTCTGCTCTTGAATATTTAATATTTGAGTTTCAGTAAACTCTATTCCAATAAGGCTTGAGGGAACCTTATACTTAGAAAGAAGATTGTCAAACAATAAAAAGAATGTGTCGTCCCGAAGCTGCAAAGGAGATACGTTTATATTGACTTTAATATTAATATCTTCCTCCATCCATCTTTTTATATCATTAAAAACTCCTTCAATAACAAAAATACCAAATTCTCTTATAAGACCCGTCTCTTCAAGAATAGGAACAAAAACAGAAGGTGGAACATCCCCATATTTTTCGCTTTTCCAACGAGCTAGGGCTTCAACTTCCTTTATTTTCCCTTCCTTTAAGTCATAAATTGGCTGGTATAAAATATAAAACTCCTCCTCTAAAAGAGCCCTTTTTATATCCACCATCATATTAGCTTTTTTAAGCATAGTATCTTCCATTTCCTTGTTAAAAACAACATAGTTTGACTTTCCTAATTTTTTTGCCTCAAACATAGACATGTCAGCTTTTCTTATTATATCATCTATATTCTCTCCAGCACTAGATATATAAACTCCAACGCTTACAGTTGTTAAAACTTCTCTATTACCTACTTTAAAACAATAATTAAACCTTTCAATTATATTTTCAATTATTTTAAAAGCTTCATCTTTTTTACAGTCAAAGAGAATAATAAACTCATCTCCTCCAAACCTAAAAACCTTTCCTCTATTTTTAACCATTTTAACTAATATATCGCTTATTTTAATAAGAACATCATCTCCAAAACTGTGACCATAGGAATCGTTTATATATTTAAAATTATCAAAGTCAAGAAAAGCAACTGTAAGATGACAGTTTTTACACCTATAATAATCATATAAATAATATCTATTGGGAAGCCCTGTTAAATAATCATAATACTCTTTTCCTTTAAAATCCTTATTAGGCAACATAATATCAACCCTTTTTAGAAGTTTGCAAAAAAATAATAATATAACATTTATAAAAATTCAACAAGATATTTATAAATTTTTTTTAAAATTTAAGCGGCATATGCCGCTTAAACCTTAAATTGATTTATAACCTGACTTAAGTCTTGTGCCACAGAAGTTAAATTTTGTGCTGAGGCTGCAACCTCCTCAGAAGATGCAGAAAGCTCCTCAGAGGATGCCGCAACTTCTTGTGCTGCTGCACTGTTTTCTTGTGTTACTGCGCTTACACCCTCTACCTTTGTTATTACCTCATCCCTTGATTTTATTACCTCATCCATG
>Ga0207429_10033_pt1 | contig 40072 bp, 41 predicted proteins | sample YelNats1bottle13_FD_187545 | JGI IMG/M metagenome (GOLD analysis project Ga0207429, IMG submission 187545) | Hot spring thermophilic microbial communities from Obsidian Pool, Yellowstone National Park, USA - site 1 bottle 13 (SPAdes) (version 2) | ecosystem: Environmental > Aquatic > Thermal... | reverse complement strand
TAAACTTACCTATTTAATGGTTAGATAAGTAAGAAATGATAATATAAGCCATGAGATGCTCTTGTTGTGATGAGAAAATTAAAGAAAAACTAAGATATTAAGAGAAAATAAAAGATAATAGAGGGAGGAAGTTTATAAAAGGAGGAATTGTGCTTGTTGAACAGAGATTTTGTAAAACTTATTAAACAAAAACTTGATGTAACTTATAAGGATACTGAATTAATAATAAATATTATATTTGATACCATTAAAGAGCAAATGATATTAGGTGAAAAAATTAATATACCTAATTTTGGAATATTTGAGGTTACTACGAGACCACCAAAACAAGGGTATAACCCACACAGCGGTGAAAGGATTGAAATACCCTCCTATAAGGTTATAAGATTTAAGCCGTCTAAAAATTTTAAAAGTTTATTAAAAACTAATGGGGGAAATAAAATCCAAAACAAATAATAGAAAGTGGGTTTTGATATGGACGATAAGTATGTTGTTGATACAAGTTTTCTTTTAAATAATATTGATGCTATTGATAAGTATCCACTCGTAATACATAGTTCAGTATTAGAAGAATTAGATAATCTGAAAGAACACAATGATGATGTTGGATATAAAGCCCGCAAAGTAATAAAGAAAATTTTATATAATGTCGAACAACTTACATTTGATAATGATGATTATACAGCTCCTATTCCCTGGGGTTGGAGTGCTAAAAAGGTAGACAATCAGTTAATTGTGTGTGCTAAGGTGAATAAGTATAAATTATTGACTGATGATATTAGTATGAAACTAAAAGCCCTTGCTTTGGGTGTGGAAGTAGAATTTTATAAGAATGATAATGATGATACATATAAAGGCTATAAAGAATTATTTCTTAATACTGATGAAATTAATGATTTATTCACTTCTCTCGAAAATGGAATTAATAAATATAATTTTATTGAAAATGAGTATTTAATTTTACATAATATTGATTTAGATGATGTATTTGAATATAGATACACGAATGGAGAATTGGTTAGTTTAAAACTACCTTCTTCAAAAATAATTAAAGCTTTGAATTCATTGCAAAGATGCGCTTTAGATTTATTAAATAATAACGATATACCAGTTAAAGTAATAACTGGAAGTTTTGGGAGCGGTAAAACTCTTCTTGCTGTACGGATGGGTTTATATAATGTTTTTACTAAAGGTAATTACTCAAAATTGTTTTTAATAAGAAATCCTATTGGTGCTGGCGAACAAATTGGTTTTTTGCCAGGGTCAAAATATGACAAAATAAAGGATTATTTTAGATCTATTGCGCAATATTTAGATAGAGGAATTGATGATTTAGATTATTATATTAAGAATGAACAAATAGTTATTGATGTTCCTTATTTTTTAAAAGGATTATCAATCCAAGAATCTTTTGTAATTGTAGATGAAGCTGAAGATATTGATATTAGAGGTATAAAGTTAATTGGTAGTAGGATTGACAAAAATTCTGCTATAGTTTTTTGTGGTGATTACAGCCAAGCGGAAGCAAAATATAAAAATAATAATGGTTTGAGGTATCTCATCGAGAAAGCAAAGGGTAATCCACTATTCGGAGTAATTACTCTGGAAGATGATGTGCGTTCTGAATCATCTAAGCTATTTGCGAATCTGTAAGGAGGCATTTTTATGATTAAGAATTTTCTGTGTGAAACCTGCGAGAAACAAAATGTATGTAGGTGGAAAATTATTTTAGAAAAGAATTTTTCTGATGAATCCAAAAAGAGAATAGGTGTCGATATTGAAATTTTAAAGTGTCAAGAATATCAAAAGATGGAGGAGTAACAGTAGTGAGAGCTTACTGTTTGTTTTGTCAAGGGTATCATACTGTAACACAAGATGAAGATGGGGTTTTCTGGTGTGATAATTGTGGTTCTGAGATTTTAGATGATAATCTAATGAAAAAGATTCGAGAGGTGAACAATGAACAAGGAGAAGCTTATCAAGTTAGGCTTGGACAAGATAGAAGGTAAAAATGATTTAAAATGGGCTGATATTGGCAAAATGTTTGGCATTAGCGGTGAAGATGCAAGACAAATTGTTAAGCACTATCGTAAACAACATGGTTTATTGCCTAAGCGTGAAGATGTTGTTAGTAAAGATGTAATGCAAAAACTTCAAGAAATAGAGCAAAAAAAATTGGAACTTGAGAAGGAAAGAAAGAAGTTGCAAGCAGAAAAAAATGAAATCAACAAGTGGCTTCGTGAACAAGCAAGAACGGAATTATTTTATGAAAAATTAGAAAGAGCTATTAAGGAAAGGTATAATTTAGAAATACCTCAATATATTAAATCTAACGGACAAGTTACACGTGATGCTGTTGTAACTATAGCAGATTGTCATTATGGCAAAGAAGTTAATATTATAGGGCTTAAAGGTGAAATTTTGAATATTTATAATATCGAAATATTTGAGCAACGAATGTGGAATTTATTAGGCGAAATAATAAAAATAATTAATAAAGAGGGTTTAAATCATATTAATGTTGTAAATTTATCAGATAGTATTGATGGAATATTAAGAATGAGTCAATTACAATCTTTGCAATTAGGTGTAGTAGAATCGGTAATAGGTTTTTCTGATTTTATGGTTAATTGGTTGAATGAGTTAAGTAAATACATTAGAGTTGATTATTATAATGTTTTAGGTAATCATAATGAAATTCGCCCACTTGGTTCTCAGCGTGGGGAATTTCCTCATGAAAATACTGAACGTATTATATCATGGTATTTAAAGACTGCATTAGTAAACAACCATAATATTGATATACATATTGGTGAATCTTATGTACAGTATTTTAGCACAGTTGGAGTAAATATTCTTGCTGTACATGGTCAGGATGAAAAAGATTTAGAGAAATCATTGAAAGATTATATGCTTTTATACAATCAAAAAATAGATATTTTATTAGCTGGACATTTACATCATAATTATGAAAAAACAATTGCAATTGGTGATAGTGGCGAAGTTGAGGTAATCCAATCCCCTTCTATTATTGGTTTAGATGATTTTTCGATGCATCTCAAAAGATCGAGTAGTGCAGGGTCGAAATTATTTATTCTTGAAGAAGGCAAAGGAAGAATAATTACTTATAAGATTAGCTTATCATAAATAACGTTAATTTCAAAAAGCCAATAAGTTACTTTTATAGATGAAGACTGAAAGTCTTTTGGAGGTATGTGTGGCGGAAAGAGAGACGCTATGACGGGGGTAGGTACTGGCTAGAGGAGTGGCTCTATTACGTAGAGTGTGGACGCCAGCCATGTTGGGTTCGAGTCCCAACCCACATACTTTTAAGTGCAGTTTTTGGCGCAGTGCGTTTCTGCACGTAAAATAATAAAAAACTGTCCTGCTTTCATTATTAATAATAGCAAAGAGTATTCTTTGAGGTGTTGCAGAGTTTTATATTGATGAGAGGGTGGTGAAATGGTCGACAAAGATAGGGCTAAGGTTTGTTCTTTGTGTGGCAGGAAATTAGCTTTAAATAATTTTTATAGATCCAAAAGTCCTTTGCATGATGGTTATGCTCCTATTTGTAAAGATTGCATAAACGAAAAAATAGATCCATTAGATATGGAGTCAGTATATAGTATTTTAAGGCAATTGGATGTACCTTTTATATATACTGTATGGGAAAGACAAAAAGATAAGCCTAAGCCTATAGGTGCTTATCTTAGAGAAATTCATTCTTTGAAACAATATGAAGACATGACATGGAAAGATAGTATTTTTGAAGAAGAAACACCTCCGCCTAATGACGAAAAGAAAATATATAGTAAAAAATGGCATGGATATTATACTCAAAGTGAAATTGATTATCTTGATAATTATTTAGCTGGTTTAGAGAAAGATTTTAATATAAGAACTACAAATCATATTGATTACGCTAAAAAAATAGCACAAGCAAGTTTGGCGGTTAATAAAGCATATCAGGAAATGCTTGATGGCAAACCTGGGGCAGATAAAAGATATAAAGCATTACAGGAAATATTTGATAGTTTATCGAAATCTGCGCAATTTGCAGAAAATACAAGGAGCCAAAATGATATAGGACTTGGAAACTTTGGAAAAGTATTCGAAATGGTGGAAAGGCATCAGTGGATACCACGTCATATTCCTCTTGAAAAAGATGATATAGATAAAATATTAGATTATTATGCTAACATTGAGCGTTCCTTGTAAAGTGTGGTGATAAAAATGGCTTCATATAAAAATTTTAGTCAGAAAAGCCGTAAAATAAAAGAGGGAGCTTATGAAAACTTTAATAGTCCATATAGTTATGACCCTATAAAGCCACAATCTATTGATTATGATGAATGGGTTAAATTTTTAAGTTATTATAGATATTATATCGATGAGTTTGTGATTGATATTTTAGGTGTTAAGCTTTATCCTTTTCAGCGTCTTATGTTAAGGGCTATGGCAAGGTATCAAAACAGTATGTTGATATGTAGTAGAGGTATTGGTAGTCAAGTTGCTTTTGCCTTAAATGTAATTATAGTGTAAGGGGTGTTGTGTTTTGAAATATAGTTATGACAGTGATTTTTTTGAGAAAATTGATAGCGAGGCAAAAGCATATTGGTTAGGATTTCTTTACGCTGATGGTTATATTCATAGGAATTATAAAAATGGGAAAGTTAAATCAATGTTTTTGGAGTTGTCACTAAAATCGGAGGATAGAGCTCATTTGGAAGATTTTTTGAGGGACATAGGAAGTAATGTTCCTATAAAAAATAAAGTTATTAAATTGAATGGTAAAAAATATTTTGCTAACAGAGTGATTATTTCTAATACTAAAATGTGTAGAGATTTAGTTAATTTAGGTTGTGTTCCTAATAAATCTTTAATATTAACATTTCCAACTTATGATATGGTACCCAAAGAGTTTATGTGGGATTTTATTCGTGGGTATTTTGATGGAGATGGAACTATATATTACAACAATAAAGTGCGTACTATTAAAGTTGAAATGGCATTTGTTGGCACTCAAAATTTTTTAAAAGGTATTAATGATTTTTTGTTGTCAGAAGGTATTCCTTCTGCTTTTAAAACACATCAAAAAGGAAATGCTTTTGAGATGTATATATATGGATATGACAATATAATAATGATTTATGATAAATTTTATAGTAAAGCAACTAGGTATTTAAAACGTAAAAAAGATAAATTTGATGAAATGATAAATTTTGTACAATCAATCAAATATAATAAATCAGGTAAACGTGGTGTTTATTTTGATGCACGCAATAAACAATGGGTTGCTGTGTTCGTAGAAGATGGAAAGAGAAAGAGAAAAAATTTTAAAAGTTTTGAAGAAGCCAAAGAATTTCGTGTTTGTAAAGAAATCCTAACTAAGATTAAAGGACTGCCGTCCTAAGTAGAAATACTTAGGAGTATAATCCCCGAAAAAAGCGGGAAGGCTGAGATGCTAACCCGACCTGAAGGCTATATGTAATAGTATAGTCAGGGGCAACGCATAGAGGGTGAACCTTTGGACTCTACATCCAAAGAATATAATCCCTCCACGAGGCGGGGACACCCTAACATGATAAGGAGTGCTTTATCGATGAGGGTGAAAATTTATGCTGAACTTACGGAAAATGAACCGTAAGAGCTACAGGATAAAAAGCCTGTAGGGTAACAAAGTTGAAGTCTTGGATAAGTGCCCTTTTCTTTGTGGCTACTGCTATTTTGTATCCTGGCATTAAGTTAGGTATAGCAAGTGGCAAGGGACAGCAAGCGAGAAACGTAATTATCCAAAAAATAAAAGGTGAATTAGCTAAAAATGAAAATATTGCAAGAGAGATACAATTCCCTATTAAGATTAGCCAAGATGATTGTGTGGTAAATTTTTGGAATGGCTCTGAAATTAGAGCTATTACGTTAGGCAACAATCAGTCTGGTGATAGCGCAAGAAGCTGGAGGTTTAATTATATTTTAATAGATGAGGCAAGATTGGTCAAAGATAACATTATTGAAGAAATATTGATACCTATGACAAAAACAAGAAGATCTATACTTCTTGATTACGAGAAAGATCATCCTGATATTAAGCTTCCACCAGAAAAAGGTAAAGTTATTTATATTTCATCTGCTTATTTAAAGAGTTGTGATTTATACAAGAGGTTTGTGTATCACTATAAAATGATGAAAAGTGGTTCTGAAGATTATTTTGTTGCTTCATTAAGTTATAGGGCTGGCGTAGATGCTGGTATTTTTTATGAAGAAGATATACTTAAAGAGAAAGAAAAACCTTCGATGACAACGGATAAATTTATGTATGAGTACGAAGGTGTTTTTGTGGGTTCAAGTAGCGATTCGTATTTTCCTTACGATTTAACTGAAAAAAGTAGAAAACTTGAAAAATGTGAATTAGAACAACCTTCTAAGTCGTCATCTTCCTATATTATTGTGCATGATGTTGCTTTGTCTAACGCTAAAGATAGTGATAATGCATGTACAACAGTTATTAAATTAAAACCTCGTCCTAATGGTACTTATTTCAAAGAAGTTGTGTATATTAAGACACACAATGGGGTTACTTTGCAAGAACAAAGAGATTTTTTGAGAGAGCTTGTCCATATTAAGTTTCCTAATGCTGAAAAATTGGTTATAGATATGAGGGGTAATGGAGAAGGGTTGCCTTATTTGTTTTATGAAACATGGGAATATATAGACCCTAAAACAAAAAAAGTGATTGAGTTTCCTCCTCTTGTGTTAGATGATGATGACGAGGGTAAAAAATTAAAAGGAGCTATTCCATTAATACGAGGAGTAGCTGCTACTAATAGTTTCAATAATACTATGTATACTTATATGAAATCTTGTTTTGAGGATGGTTCTGTGAGATTACTTATACCTTCCACAGAAGTTGATAGCCAGTTTAAGGAAAACAATCTTACTCCTGATGAATATGCTGTATTTATTGAAACTGATTTACTTATAGAAGAATTAGCAAATATTACACAAACAATAAGTGGGTCTGGAAATATTATTTATGATAGATTAGTTAAAACAATGAAGAGAGATAGAGTTACAAGTTTGGGGTATGGATTGGCTTATGTGAATGAGTTAGAGGTAAATAACAAACATAATTTATATCAAGATGATTATGATAATATGTTGAAAAGTATGTTGGAATATTTGATTGTTTGACAGAAAGAAGGTGAAAAAGTGCCAAAAAGAAAAAATCAAAAAAGTGCTACTGCTACTACAAGCGAGACATCAACCAACTATTTCTTAGAATTTGCACGTGATATTAATGCAAGTATAATGGCTTATTATATGAATCCTATTTTGCAAAATGAAATACTAAAAAATATTAATATGTACCCCCAAAATTTTGATAGAAATAAGATTATTGAATTATTGCAAAATCCAAAAGTAAATGAACGAGCTTTAAAAGAGTTATCTCAATTTATAGAAAACAATATTTTTCAATTTAAGAGATTAATTTATTATTTTAGTGGTTTGTTGTCATTTGATTGGTATATTGAGCCCATTATTAATAGCCCTGAAGATTTAAACAATAGTGCCTTTTGGAAAGCATATCGACGTGTTTTAGATTGGGTAGAGAAATTTAATATTAGGCATACCTTTACAGAAATTGTACATCAAATGATGCGTGAAGATGCTAAATTTTATTATGTGAGGGAACTTGGTGATAGGATTATATTACAAGAAATGCCATCTAATTATTGTATGATAGATTACAAAAGCGAGCATGGTTGGAAATATTCGTTCAATATGACATATTTTTTGCAACCAGGTGTTTTATTAGAAAATTTTGCCCCAGAATTTAGTGTATACTATGAATCATTTACGAACAATAAAGATAAAATTATTGATGATAAACAGGCTGGAATACGTGCTGGATACCATAATGGCAGATATTTTTATTGGCAGCAACTTTCCCCTGACAAAGCATGGGTATTTAAATTTCATAATGAAGTGGCTGGTATTGTTCCCCCATTAATACCGTTATTTCTTGAGGCACTTGATTTATTAGAATATCGTGAGTTAGATAGAGTTGATGCAAAAGTAAGAACATATAAGATTGTAAATAATAAAATTCCATTAAAGGAAGGTAAAAGTGTTAATTCTATTGATGCATTTGCTATTACAGCAGATACAGCTAAATATTTTAATGCATATATGCAAGCAGGGTTACCAGAGGGTGTTAAAGCTATTACCACCCCGTTTGAACAAACAGAGGCTATGGATTTTAATAAGTCACAAAGTAGCAAAACAGTTTACGAGCAAGGCAATAGTAGGTTTTGGGATGGTGCTGGTACTAATTTGGGCTTAGATAGAGCCACAGTGTCTTTAGTAAAAAATAATCAAAATGTTGATTATATGTTTGTAAAACATATATATACCCAGTTTGAGGATTTTCTCAATTACCAAATTGAAAAGATTTCGGGGCAATTTAAGTTTGTAATACATTTAGAGGGTACTGAATTTGATCGACAAGATAGAATTAATAATGCGCTTAAAGCAGCACAATATGGTTTCCCTAAAATTTGGGTTGCAACTGCAATGGGTAAAACTCAAAGAGAATTAATTAATCTCTCTTTATTTGAAAATGCTCTTGGTATTGTTGATATGTTAGAACCATTGTCATCTTCTTATCAAAAGTCGCCAAATGATAATGGCGGGAGACCATCAAAATCGCAATCAGAATTGAGTGATAAAGGTGAAGAAACTCGTGATGTTGGTAGTAATGAAAATATGTAAAGGTGGTTAATGTGTCAAAATATATATATTGTTTTGATCCTGAAATTGCAACTTATCTAATTGATAAAAAGCTAATTTTATTAAATGAAAAAATAATATCTGGTAAAAAATGTTGGATATTTAAATGTGATAATGATATTATATCGGATGTTCCTCTGAATAAAGCAGCAATTGTTATAACAAATAAGATGTTTTTCTGAAAGTGAGGTGTTTTGTATGCCAAATCATTATTTAAATTTACCTATAAAGTATTTTGTAGATGATACTTTTAATGATGATAGATTTTTAAAATTGAAATTGTATGTAATGCATGATGGTATTAATCTTAACAAATCAAAATTTGATATGGATGCAATAGAAAAAGCGAAAGATAGTATAGCTAATATTCCTATTCTTGCGTATATTAAGTACGATGAAGATGGTAGTAAAGATTTTACAGAACACGAGATCATAATTGATGAGAATGGGGTTAAGTATTTAGAACAACCTGTAGGTATTGTTCCTGAGGATAATAATTATCATTATGAAGAAATTGACGGGAGAACTTATGTTGTTGTTGATGCATATGTATGGAAGGTTTATGCACAAGATGCTGTGGATATCCTAACAAAAAACAAAGGTGCCAAAATTTCTATGGAAATTCTTGTGTATAAATCCAAATATAATAAAAAAACAGGGATTGAGAATATTTTAGAATATTCTTATACTGGCATTACTTTATTGGGGCAGAATGTAGAAAGTGGTATGATTAATGCTCGTGCTGAAGTATTTAGTCAAAGAGTTGCTAAAATGCTTCAGGAATTCAAAAAGTTTTTTGGGAAGGAGGACAAATCGATGAATTTTATTGCAAAGGATGAATGGGGAACTGGTGACCCCATAGAAATTGACTTATCAAAAGATGCAGCAGATTATAATACCCCGTGGGGAGAGGTTGATAAAACAAAATTACGTAATGATATTTTAAAAGCTAAAAATTATAAAGAGTTAGTAAAAGCTGCTTATTTGGTAGTACTTGATGGATGGGAAGATGCTCCTTCAGAGAATCTTAAATATCCTGTTTGTATGATAAAAGACAAGAAATTGGTGCTCTCTGCAAATGGATGCCAAGCTGCATTGTCATTTTTAGAGAAGAACACCAATGCTTCTTATTATGATGAAGCAAAGAAAAAATTAAAAAAATATTATGAGATTCTTGGTCTTGACACTTCTAATTTTGTTTTAGATGATGTAAATGATATTGGTGATAGTGATGATGAACAATTAGATGAAGATGAAAGAGTAGATATTGAAATTGAGTTTTCACTTACACAGGAACAATTAGAAGAAGAATTAAGAAGACAATTGGAAAAGATAGAATATTTAGATGAGTATTGGAAAGAAGAACTTTCACGTTATTATTTAATAGATTATGATGATAAGTTTGTATATGCTTGGGATAATATGAATGCGTTTTATGTAAAGATTCCTTACACAATGCAAGGCGATAATCCTGTACTTGATTTTGAGAATGTAACAAGAATAAAATTTATTCCTGTTGATTGGGAAGATGGGGGCAAAGATGTTGTTAGTGAATTTACAAAACAAAATAATAAGAATTTTATACAGAAATTAAAAGCAATATCCGATCAAAACAGAGAATTACATGAAAAATATTCGAAATTAGAAGAAGAATTAAAAGATAAAAGTGTTCAATTAAATGAATTATTAGCATTCAAAGAAGAAGTTGAAAGGAAAGAATATAAAGCTAAAGTAGATTCATTATTAAATTCTCTTGATGATATATTATCAAATGATGAAATACAGTTATTCGTTGCTAAAGCCGACAATTATAATAAATTTGAGGATTTTGAAAAAGATGTGAAAGCTTTTGTTGGCGAAAAAATGATTACTTATCACAAGAATGGATTATCTTTCATTAAAATGAATCCAAATAATGATGATAATGTTCATAACGAGTCTCCCAATATATGGGAAAGACTCGAAAAAAATATAAACTAAAATAATAATTACAAGGAGGAATATTTCTATGGGAAATCATGTAGTTGTTAAAATCGGTAAAATGGCTTCTACAAATGTAGATAGCTATGTAGTATCTGTACAAAATACTGTCGATATGGATAATGGAAGTATGGTTGTGCTTGGTGACAAAATACCAGGTCAGCAAGATGTGTATGCTTGCTCTGCTCCAACAGATGTAACAAAACAAGAAGTATTATTAGTTGAATCTCCAGTAATAGTTGAAGTTGATGGGTTTAGGCTTGATATTGATGATCCTACATTATTCTACAATCCTGCTAACAGACCTGCAAGAGCAAGAAAATTAAAAGTTGGAGACAAGTTTACTATTACTTCTAATGGATTTAGTGCTGTACCAACAGTTGGGCAATATGCTGTTCCAGCTAATGGTTCTTATTTATTAGCACCAGCTGCTGATTTAACTGGTGGAACAGTAGTTGCTTTTAAGGTTGTAGCACAAACCACAATTTCTGTTGCTGGGAATAAAATAAATGCTTATGAGCTTGAAGTTGTTCATGCTCTATAATTGAAATAATAATTGTTAAAGGGAGGAATATTTTATGGGAAATATGAATGTTATACCTACCAAGAGATTTATGTCTTTTAGTGCTGATGGACAAGATATAGTAAGAGCTGGTGTTGATTTATATAAACATTATTTATATTTGAATGGGAAACAACAATATGCTGAAAGTGCTACTGGAAAAACATATGAGGAAAAACAAGAAGTTTTTACTAAAAATTTAATTAAAGAATCTTTTAAAATGGCTGGTGTTAATACAGTTGGAATGTCTGACAGCGTTTTATTAAGAAATCCTAATGTAAAATGGGCTTTATTTTCTTTAGTTGGTGAGATGTTGGATGTAATTATACCAGAAACTATATTGGATGACTTTTATAAATTTGCGGAAGTAAAGAATGGTAATTGGGGTGATAGTTTTGTATTTACAGTTCCGAACCCTGATTTATTTATAGTATCTAAAATAGCTCCTGGTGTAAGAAAAGCTGAGCCACAAAGAATTTATAATGGAGTATTGAAATTAATTCCTCAACAGCGTGCAATTACTATTCAAGAAGACTTCTATAGAGTATTGGCTGGAAAAGTTAATTGGGGTGATTGGGTAGCAAGGGTTGCAAGGTCATTTGAAACACAAATTACAACTGATATATATAATGCAATATTGAATTCTTATGACAATCTTCCAACTCAATTAAAAGTTACTGGATTTACTGCCCAATCTTTCATACAATTAGTGCAAAGAGTAGAAGCATTAAATGCTGGAGCTAAAGCAGCTGCATTTGGGACAAAACTTGCTTTATCACAAATACTTCCAGCAGATCAATATTTAAGATTCGCTCTTGGGGAAGAATACAATAAATATGGTTACCTTACAAATTTTCAAGGTGTAGATTTATTTGAGATACCACAAAGAATTGTTGCGGGAACTTATGATTTTGCTATAGATAATAACACGATTTATATTATTTCTATGGGTAGCGATAAAATTGCTAAGATAGCGTTTGAAGGTGAGGCTATTATAAATGAATCTACAAATAGCCAAAATGCTGATATGACAATAGATTATACATTTATTAAATCTTATGATGTGGGTGTAATAACATCTGCAAGATATGGCATTGTGAAGTTAGCTTAATTTTATAGGGTAGGGTTTCCCCCTACCCTTATATAAATTTAAGGAGGGGTTTTATGCCGAGAAAAAAGAACGAAGTTGATGTTGACACAACAGAAGGAATTGATTATGTAAAAGAAAATGAAAAATTAAAGGAAGAAATAGAACAACTCAAAAAGATGATAGAAGAATTGCGCAAAGAAAAAGAAAATACTGTTGATATATCCAAATCTATTGTTACTGAAATACCTTTAAATAAGTTAGTGAAAGTAGTGAGCCTATTTCATGGTATTTTGAATTTAATTACTAATTCTGGTAAGGTAATTACTTTTAATCATTTTGGCGCAATTAAACCTATTACTTTTGGTGATTTAATGGAAATTTGTGATAGACAAAAAAGGCTTGCCGAAGAAGGATATTTTATGATTTTAGATAAAGATGCTGTAGAAGCGCTTTATTTAACTGAAGCTTATAAAAAAATAGTGAGTAAAGATGTTATTGAAAATATAATAAATTTACCTGAAGAACAAATTAAAGAAATATTGGAGAATACCACTGATGCTATTAAAGAGTCTATTGTTGATACTCTTATAAAGGGTATTAATAGTGGTGATGTAAAATATCTTGATAGAAATAAAATTTATTTTATTGGGCAGATTTTAGGTAAAGACCTATATAAGATGGCTCAAGACATTAAAATGTATGAAGCACGATAAGGGGGTGTAACCCTTGTCTACACCTTATTCAAATATTTACAAACGTTTTTTAGCAAAAATTGATGATTTGACATTGGCAAATCTATCTCAAGCAGATGCTGAAGCTCGAATGCATGATTATTTAATTGCAGCAATATCAGATTTTTATGTATGTAAAACTAATTTAGAGGATAGAGATGATAATTTACAACAATTTAATCAAACGCTTTTAGATATAGAAGAAGATATATTGTCGGATTTAATGATAATTGAGTGGTTATTGCCTTATATTAATTCTTTAATGGTTGTAAAGCAAAAAATGACAGGCGATTTTAAATTAACTTCTCAAGCGCAACATTTACATGAATTACAGGCATTAAAGGAATCTACTCAGCGGGATGTAGAAACCAAGATGTCCAGATACACCTATAGGTATGGTGATTTTGCATGACATATTTTGATAATTATAAGAATCGTGTGCTAAGTAGTGGTACAACTGTTGGGGAAAGAATAAAAAATGATTATCAATTGTTGTTGGATTTGATGTTTGAGGATTCCCCTAATCTTGTTGTTGTTAAACATAATGGTATAGAGAAAAAAGTGAGATTAAAGGATTACCAACCAAGACATACAATTACTGTTTTTGCTTCTATAATTAGTGATAATTATAAAGAATTATATTTTAGAGATTTGAATGATGTGATAAAAGTTGGGGATATTTTTGAATATGATAATTATCAGTGGCTTTGTGTTGATACGCAACATTCTCCTACAACAAATTCTTGTACAATTAGAAAGTGCAGTAACACTTTAAAAATAGGTGATTATAGTGTGCCTTGTTTTTTGGAAAGTTATCACAATACAGAGAATAATGATATGATTATTTTGGATACAGATAAGATTTTATGTGTTACTCAATATAATGAGAACACAAAAATAATTTCTGATAATTTACCTTACAGGATAGTATTAAATAACAAAACATGGAAAATAATTGGTTCTGATGATGGTCTTTCAAAAGCAATTGGTGGATATGGTATTTTGTTTTTGACATTACAAATAGATCAGCTTGATTCAAAAGATAATATAACTAATGGTATTGCTTATAATGAGCAGCCTATTGTTTTTAATTCATATATTATTAATGGTTCAAGTATTATTATTTTAAATCAAAAGCAAAATTATTATATTGTAGATAATGAAAGTAATATTGTTACTTCACAACAGTTTACTTGGAGTGTTAGTAATGATAATGTAAAAATTATTGATTATAATAATTTTTCTTGTATTGTTCAAGCAATCAAAGAGGGTGAAACTATTTTAACAGCAACAAATGGAAGTTTAGTGCTTACTAAGAATATTGTGGTGCAAAGTACCTTATGGTAGGTGTTTATATTGGAAACACTGGTTAGTTTAAAATTTAAGTTTATTGAAGAAAATCTTTCCAAAATGTTAAGTTTGCTTATTAATAATCAAAACTTCAAAAGATATATTGTTTATCTTGACAAGTACCCTTTAGACCCTTCTTTACCAGATGTGAATGATAATTTAATTGGCAAAAATATTCATTTAACTCCTATTAGTGAGGATATTTTAGAAGCTACATCTGTTAAGATTTTTATTAATCCTTATGAGGGAAATTTGAAAAATACTCCCATTGGTTATGACACCTATATAATAGATATAGTTGTACCAATAAGGTATTGGCTAATTACTGGGAGAGGCGAAATAAGACCATTTAGAATTGCACGTGAAATAGCTAATACACTTGACAATCAATATATAGCGGGTACTGAAAGGATTAATATTGTAAAATATCGTTTATTTAAAGTTAATGAATTATATGCTGGTTTGTCTATTTGGCTTGATGTTGCTAATGCAACTGTGAGGGGATGATATATTGTTGAATACAGATAATGTAATCCCTGACATTAAAGAATTATATATTTTAGGATTGCCTATAAAAACAAAAATTGGCAATATACATTTTGCAAAGGTAAAAGACTATTATACTGTTTTAAGTTTTTTACCTTATATTTTTTTAACTAAAGAAGATATTTATGATTTGTTTGAAGACAAAAAAACAGCTAAAGAACAATTAAAAGATGTACCATTTTTAATGATTATAAAAAATATTTCAGATTTATATTTGATATATAAAAAAATATTTCATTTCTTTTTTAGGGAAGATGTATTTGACTTAGTAGAATCTGATGAAGAGTTGAATTATTATTTAAATTTAATAAAAGAAATGAATTGTTTGCATTATGAAAAACCAAGTAAAGATCCTGAAATTGCAAAATTTGATATGTATGATAAAATTTATCGTGAAAAGAAAGGGCTTACTGTGACATTTGAGGCTATGGTTACAAGTGTTGAACTTATTTCTCATCAAAATGCTTTAGAAATGACTATTTATAAACTTAATGCTTTATTTAATAGAATTATGGCTTTTGAAAATTATCGAGCTTCACTATTATTTTCCACTGTAGCTCCAAATGTACAAATCGAAAATTGGTTTAAACATATTGATGTAAATTATAATAATAAAAATAATAAAACTTTACTTAGTGATTATGTTAAAGAATTGCAAAAAATTTTTAATTAACAAAAATCATGAAAATTAATATAGGGGGTATTTATATGAATAACTTAGTATTGAGAGATACTGCTGAGGTATATTTAAAAGATTTAAGCGATAATTCTGTGTATTTTTTAGGACTTACAAGTAAAGCTGATATTAGTCAAAAAATACAACAGGAAATATTACGTGGTGGTATTGGTAATGGTATTGTTGGTATGTTGCAGTACAACAAAGAGATAGATTTTACTGTGACTACCTTATTGCACGCTGATGATATAATTGCTATTGAGAGTGGTGCTAAACAAATTAGCGGTACTTATACTGTGCAAGCTAATGAAAAGTTGCAATTGAGTGGTGGTAAACTTACTTTGACAGGCACACCATCTGGTAGTAACGTGATAGTTATTGATAGTACTGGGAAACAAATTACAGCTACTTATGATACTGCTACAAAAACGGTAACAGTAACAGGGGGTACTGATGGAGATTATTATACGGTTATATATCCAACTTCTGTGACTGGTAGTGCCATACCTTTAGATACTTCTATGTTCCCGAAGAATTATTATGTGGAATTGCATAGTATTGCTGTAGATCCAGACACTAATACAGTTGCTGCGGATGTTTACTGGATATTTAATAAAGCGGTTCCAGATGGTTCAATGAGTGTTACTCATGAAGCTGGTAAAAATAATGGAGATACAATTAAATTTGTTGCTATGACACCTATTAATTCTACTTCTATTGGACAATATATAATAGTTCCAAGAGCATCATAGTAGGGGGTAAGGTTCCCCTACTTTTTCTTTTTTTAGAGATGGGGTGAATAAAATGCCAGATTTAAAGACTCAATTATTACAAATTCAACAAAAGATTCAAACTAAAATTGCTGATGCTATGAAAAATGAAGTGGCTGATGTGGTGAGAGAAAAAGAACAAGAAGCTGTTCGTGAAGAGGTGTTTGATAAATATCCTGACCCTGTAAAATATATCAGACGTAGTGTTGGTGGTTTAGATGACCCTCATAACATGGTATCTAATACTCAATTACGATTAGATGGTTCAGTTCTTTTAACAGTCGAGAATGTTACGATGAGTAATCCTAATTATTTACCAGATGATAAAGAGCCTTTTAAAATTGCGGGTGTAATAGAATATGGGCATGGTTGGAATGGATACGTTTATGATTATCCTCGCAAAGGAGAAGCTTATATGCGAGGTAGACCTTTTATTAAGAATACTATTGAACGTTTAAAAAGCGATTCTGAGATTGTGGAAGCTTTCAAGAAAGGTTTGCGACGTAATGGATTGAATGTGAAATAGAAAATAACCGTAAGGTTGATATAGATATTTTGTAAGAAAAGAGGTGTAAAAATGCCAGAAAGAAGTAAACGAATAGAATTATATGACGAAGAAAAACTAAAAAAAATTAATCCAGAAAATGTGAAATTATACAAAAAATATGAGATGGACATGACTATTCGTGAACTCTCCCCTGCTACTATTTATAATTATAAAACTGATTTATTTTCATGGTTTATATATATTTACGAGAATCAAGGCAATCAATCTGTGCTTGATTTAACTGAAGATGATATAGCCGAATTTATATATTATTGCAAACAAGAAGGTAATAATACACGTAGATTAAAACGTAGGATTTCATCTCTTTCGGCATTTTACAAGTTTTTACGAAGAAAAAAATTAATTAAAGAAAATCCAATGGAATTTATCGAAAGACCTCGTAAGGATATAGATATAGTTGTACAAACATTTTTAACAAAAGAACAAGTAAAATTAATGAAACAAAAACTTAAAGAATATGGGAATCTACAATTAGAAACTTATGCATTATTGAGTTTATCTACAATGGCTCGTGTAAATGCTATCTCAAATATTAAATGGGATCAAATAGATTTTGAAAATATGACTATAGATAATGTACTAGAAAAAGAAGGAAAATTAGTTACATTATATTTTGATGAAGAAGTTAGAAATTTATTGTTAAAACTTAAAGAAAGTCGTGAAGCTTTAGGAATTGATAGTGAGTATGTGTTTTTAGTTAAAAATGGTGGCAAATATACAAAAGCGACTGTAAGTACATTATATAGTTGGACTAAAAAGATTGGTGAAATGATTGGAGTTCCCACCTTACATCCTCATGATTTTAGACATTCTGGTAGTCAATTGCTTAAATTAGCTGGTATGCCTATCGAAATGATTTCCGAATTGTTAAATCATAAAGGGTTAGATGTCACCAAAAAACATTATTTAAAACAAGATAAACAACAAATTCAGCGCGAAAAGAGTAAATATAAGATCTGGTAGGAGGTTAAATTATGGGAAAAAAGTTAACATATAACGAAATTAAGAAAATTGATAAGGAAAATTATACCCCAAAAAAAATTGAAATAAATGACTATGAAATATTAATAGACGAAAAATTTAGACCCACAAAAATACATAGGATGATATTAGAATTTTTAGAAAAAATGGAATATGCACGTGAAAATAATATAAATTTAAACTTAGTTGATTACTATCCCCTTCTTTTAATAAAGTATTTTACTAATATCCCTATTCCTGATGAATTAGAAAAACAAATTGTAGTGTATGAATATCTTATTGATAATGGCTTTTTTGAAGAAATATTAAAGAGTTTTCCTAAAGAAGAAATAAAGAAAACGGTAGAGTATGTACGTAATTTTGCGGACAATTACAAACAATTAATGAATAATTCTGATTTTTTGAAAGGGTTGTTAGAGGCAGAAGGGTAGGTGTTATTGTTTAAGAAAGGCAGGTGAATAAAATGGAAGATTTGATTTTGCAGATATTAGGCAGTTTAGATATAGAAAAAACGGCAGACAATATTAATACACAATTAGAATCTTTGTCGGGAAAATTAGATAATTTAAAATTAAGTTTTGGAATAGATAAAGAGATTTTAAATGTTTTTCGTGATTTTACAAAATCAATGGAAAATATTAAAGCAATGATTGAAGAATTAAATAAAGTTACTAAAACTGAAATTGAAATAACAAAACAACAAGATGGTACTATTCAAACAATACAAAAGGATTATTTAAAAAGTGGAGAAATTATCGAAAGAACTACTACTCAAATTAATAAACAAACTGAAGCAAACGAACAAAACACTGCTTCTATAAATCAACAAAATAAAGCTTTAGAGGCTAATATTCAATTAACTGAAACTTTATCTAAGATAAAAGAGCGTTATACTAATTCAAAACTAACAGATACGACTTATACATATCAGCAAGGTATTATCACCCGAAATATCACTAAGCCTTCTGACAATAATCAAATACTAGAAACTACTATTGTTGATTTGCAAAAATTACAAAAAGAATTAACGAAAGTTGGTGAAATTAGCTCTTCTGTTCCCAATAAGGAATCAGAGACATATCAAACATTATTAAAAACTTATCAAGACTTAAATATTCAGCTTGAAAAATATATAACCCAACAAAATATTTTATCTAAAGAAGAGCTTACTTCATTCTATGGTAATATTGCAAAACTTAAAGCAGATTTTGAGGGGTTGATAACCCAAGAGGAAGAAACGGCACGTCTTATGTCTTATGGTACAAAAATGAATATTCCTTATATGGGATTAGATGATAATGCTATAAAGCGATATGCGCAATCTATATATGGTGTAGAAACTGAAATACGTAATTTGTCCAAAATTATGGAAGATGGAGATTCTCGTATAAGAACTTTTGTTGCCCGCATAAAAGAAGCCGATGGTACTTTTAGAGAAATGAAGGTTACTGTTGATGAAGCTACTCAGTCTTTATATCACGGCATAGAACAAACAGGTAATCTTGCAGGTAAAGATATTGGTTTAATAGGTGCTTTAAAGGTGGCATTTGAGAGATTCCCTGTTTGGTTGGTTGCCTCAACAGCAGTAATGGGGGCTGTACATCAGATACGAGATGCAGTTGCGGAAGTTCAAGAGCTCAATAAGGCGCAAACAAACATTCAAATGATTACGGGAGCTACAGCTCAACAGACACAAGAATGGACAAAACAATTAAGTAATTTATCTACACAACTTCACGATACAACTCTTAATGTAATGCAAGCCTCAGAAGAGTTCTTGAGGGCTGGTCGTGGTATAGAAGAAACCCAAAAACTCATTGAGGCAAGTACAGTAATGAGCAAAATATCTGGGCAAACACAAGAAGAAACAGCTCAGCAATTGATTGCGATACAAAATGCTTATAAGATGAGCGCTCAACAGATGATGGACGTTGTAGATAAGTTAACAACTGTTGATAATGCTACTTCGACATCAACAAAAGAATTAGGTATAGCATTAGAGCATACTGCTGCTACTGCACAGCAAGCAGGGGTTAGTTTCGATAAATTAGTGTCATATATTGCTACTGTTAGTAGTGTGACTAGGAGAAGTGCGTCAACTATAGGTGACTCCATGCGTTCTATTTTTGCACGTATAGAAAGCATTCGAGAAGGCAAACAGTTTGATCCAGAGGGGAATCCATTAAACAACGTTGAGAAAGCATTAAATAGAGTTGGAATAGCTTTAAGAGATACATCTAATTCTTTTAGGAATATTAGCGATGTGTTTGATGAATTAGCTGCTAAATGGAATAAATTAAATGATGTAGAAAAAAATGAAATAGCTACCGCTATAGCAGGCGTATATCAGCGTGAAAATTTTTTAACATTAATGCAACATTATAATGAAGCATTGGATTTGCAAGCTAAAATGACTGATTCTGCTGGGTCTGCTTTAAAGAGATATGATGCTTATACACAATCTATAGAAGCGCATCTTAATGACTTGACTAATGCTGGGCAACGTCTATGGATGGATGCTTTGAATAGTGAAACCATAAATAATTTTATAAGTATTTTAACTGGATTGGTTAATCTTTTAGATGCAGCAGTAAAAGAATTTGGTTTATTGCCACCTGCAATATCAGCTACTTCTGTTGCGTTTTTTGCTTTTAATAAAGAGTTAAGGGATACTATAAGTACAAGTGTTGTGAATTTCTTTGTAAATTTGAAGAATTCTTTAAGTGGTGTGACAGTAGCAGCAGAAGAAGCAACAGCTGCAATAGAAACTACCAATGCAGTAGCAAAAGGTTTATCTGTTGGTAGTATTTTAGCTACACTTGGTGGAGGTATAGTTGCTGGTATAGCAGGTTTTGCAATTGGGGAATTAATACAATATATAATAAATTCGATAGAAAGAGCAAAACAAGAAGAAGAAGCCTTCAAAAAACAAAATGACGAAATGGTGCAAGCTTATAGAAATAACGCAAATACAATTGATATTCTTATCGCAAAATATGAAGAATTAAGTAAAAAAGCAACATTGAACAATGATGAACAAAAACAATTAATTGTTGTTCAAAATGAATTAAATAAATTAATGCCAAATTTGGCGGAAAAAATTGACGAGCAAGGAAATGCCCATCTTAAAAATACTGATGCAGTAAAGAGAGAATTAGAATATACTAAGCAGTTGCTTGAACTTCAAAATAAAGAAAAAATAGCGACTTTCGAGAAAGATTTGTCGGATCAATTTAACCAAATAGAAAAAATACAAAGTAGAATTGCGCAACTTCGTAATTCTATTAATGGTTATAATAGTTTGCCTGATACAGTTAAAAACGAACCAATGTATTTTGAGGCTTACATAAAAGACGAAAGAGAATTATTAGAGCAACAGCAAAAATTAGTTGAGGCAGAAAATAAAGTTATTGATACTGTGCGTAATGCTACAAATATTTATATCCAACTAAAAGATGCTAATAACTTATTAACTGATAGTGATAAAAAATATATTAATAGTTTAATTGAACAAAATAAAAATGTAATCAAAAATACAGAAACGGGCAAACAATTTTATGATAATTTAACAAAACAGATAGACGGTATTATCGCTGTAAGAGATGCTTTATCTAAAATGTCTGATGAAGCTAATAATAATACTGCAATTATTAAAAAGGCAACTGATATATTGCGTCAACATGGTATGAACGCAGATGCGGTAAGTCAATATATAGCGATATTAACTGATACAGTGGGTCAATTAACGGATAGCGCTAATAATGAATTGCAAAATATTGCTTTGTTAACTGACGCAATTAATAAATTAAGGAATGGATACTCTTTAACACAAGAAGATATTGCTAAATTGGTTGTTAAATATCCTGATTTAATTGATAAGTATACTGAAGAAAATGGAGTTATAAAAATTGATATTCAGGCATTAGAAGACAAAAGAAAAGCAGAAATATCGGCTTTTAATACTACAATTCAAGCATTAGAAAAACAAATCGAAGCCCGAAAACAATACTTAGCAGCTGCTTTGCCTTTATACGAAAAAGAAATAATGGCTATAAAAGATGTAGCAAGTGCGCAACAGATAGCTAATAATATCAAAAATGCTGCCATACTTGATATGGCACGTAAGAGTGGCTCAATGTATTTGGGCGGTAAATTAGGCGATATTTATGGTTCGTTTAGTGATTCTTTTGTGCAAATTGGGCAAGCTTTAGAGGATTTGAATAATTTAAAAGGTTCATTAAATTCAGTAGGATCGGGATTAAAGGACATTACTAAAAATTTGAATGATGGTTATATACCTGCTGCTGAGAAGGCTTCAAAAGCTACAAAATCGGCAGCCGATAATATGGAATCTGTGCAAGCTTATGTAATTGACGAATTTTCTCATAAACTTGCACAATTAGATTTACAATTAGAGCAATCTAAGGTAAGATTAGAAAGTTATGATAAAACATCGCAAGAATACAGAAATGAACTCCAGGCTCAAAATGTTTTATTGGAGCAGAAAAAGGTTTTGATTCGAGACGAAATTAATAGTTTGACTTCAGTTAATAATGCTTTATTAAGTCAAATTAATGTTTTAAAACAACATAATAAATTAACTACTGAACAACAAAAACAATTGAATGATTTGCTAAAAGAATATGATGATAATTTGAAGAAAATTGAAGAATACAATAAAAGTATTATTGATTTAGATAGTAATATTCAAAGAAACACCAAAGATATTTATCAGACTTGGCTTGACAATGCTACAAATATTGCCAATCAAGTTGTAGAAGCATATAAAGCAGCTTTACAAAAAGAAAGAGATTTAACTCTTCGAGCGAAAGATGATGAATTAAAAGCAGAAGAAGAACGTCATAAAGCAGTGATGGATTCATTAGATAAAGAGCTAAAGCAATACGAAGATATTATTAATGCTAAATTAAAATTAATAGATATGGAATCAAATGAAAGAGATTATAATAGTCAACTTTCTGATTTAGAACAACAACGTGCTGATATACAAAAACAAATAAATGTTTTGTCGTTGGATGATTCGGTAGAAGCTCAAGCTAAATTAGCAGATTTAAAACAAAAGGAAGCAGATATAGAGAAAAAAATTGATGACTTAAAATATAAACATACACAAGATTTGCGTAAGCAAAATTTACAAAATGAGTTAGATTCTTATAAACAACAAATAGATGCAAAAAAACAAGCAGAAAATGATATGTATCAAGCAAATAAAGATAGAATTGATAGAGAAAAACAATTAATTGAGGCACATTATGAAGATTTACTAAATGATACACAAAAATTTGAGAGTATGAGACAACAAATTATTGCTGGTAATATTCAACAAATTTCAGAAATATTAAAAAATTATTTAGATACATTTAATAAATTAATGCATGATAGCATTCAACAAAATGGTGAGGATTTATTAGGATTATTAGGTTTAATACAGCAAATACAAGCTGCCCAAACAGGATTAGGCTCTTTAGGTATTCCGCCAACGAGCACATTCCATACAGGAGGTACAACATACCCTTCTGGAACTCAATCGCAACAACCACAAACGCCTTTAGCGGTTATTTCCCCTTCGCAATATAAAATAGATAGCACAGGAAGTGCTATTATGCCATCACGTGCTTTAGCGAGTATTTTAGGAAAAAGTGCGAGTTGGGATGCAGAAAGTGGCATGGTAATTATAGGAGATAAAAAATTTATACCATCACTTATTGATACTAATGGCACTTCTTATTTGCCTATTCGTGTGGTTGCTGCTGCATTTGGGCATAGAGTAGAATATGATAAATTAACTGGCAAAATTAGCATATTTGACACAGGAGGATATACTGGAAAATTTGACGGTGGTAGATTAGCAATATTACACGAAAAAGAACTTGTTTTAAACAAAGAAGATACTTTTAATATATTAAAAGTTGTAGATATAACAAGGAATATGATTAAATCACTTGAAACTTTAAAATTACCTCCTTTGTCTTTGGTTGGTACTGGGAATGTTTTTAATATAGATATACATATTGATAAAGTTGAAGGCAATGAGAATGGAGCAAATGTATTACTTCATGAATTTGTAAATGGGTTAAGAAAAAAGGGGGTCAGATTAGCTTGACTTCCCTTCTTTTCTTTTTAAAAGGTGGTGAGTAAAATGATAAAATCAAGTGTTAATTTTTATTATGCTGGCAAACGTTCTATTGATTATGGTATTTATAATGTTGCTATTGATACTAGACCATTTCAAGAACCTTTCATTGCGAAACGTTCAATAAAAGAAATTACCACGAGATTTAATTATAAGCCTTATTTTCAAAATGTTGTTTGCGAGCCCCTCTCATTTGATTTAAGCTTTGCAATATTAGACTCATGGGATGATATAAAGATACGTGAAATTGCTAGATGGCTTTCTCCTGATTATTATCAGCCTTTGTATTTTGAGGAAGACATAAATAAAATATACTACTGTATGCCAATTGATACAATTGATATAATTCATAATGGTTTGAAGCAGGGTTATATTACTTTAACTTTTAGATGTGATGCTCCCTGGGCTTACAGTCAATTTTATGTTACACCAGTATATGATTATAGTAACAATACCACTGGAGTGGTATTATCTATAGATAATGCTGGCGATTTGCCATTGTATCCTGAGATTTGGATTACTAAAGTTGGTAATGGTGATGTAGGTATTATCAATCAGACAAATGGTGGTATAGAGTTTAAGTTTACTGGCTTAGTGGACGGAGAAATTGTGTATGTAGATAATGAAAATGAGTATATTGAGACTTCTTTATCTAACACTTATAGGTATGCAAATTTTAACAATAACTATTTAGAACTTGTAGTTGGTACTAATGATTTGTTTATTACTGGAGCTTGCAAATTGCAATTTAGATATAGATTTAAGAGGTTGTAAAGGTGGTGAAAAAATGGAGCTTGGTACTATAGATTACAATAAAAAACCACAGAGACCACAATTGTTTCTATGTAAACCTGATAGAACAATTATTGCAAAATTAAAAGAGGCATATAATATAGAGCAAAAACTGAAACTTGGAAATATAAATGAATTAATATTTAATTTACCTATTTCTGTGGATATACATGGAAAATTGGTGAATAATCCTCATATTGATATGATTAAAGGCAGATATTTGATTAAATTGGTTAATGGAAATTTTGTTGAATGGTATATAATAACTAAAATAAGTGATATTTCAGATAATAATGGTGATACCAAAGTAGTTGAATGTTTTAGTTTACCATATGAGCTTAAAGATAAAAATGTGCGTTTATATAGTGCTACAAGCTATAATGCTACTCAAGTGCTTACTGATATACTTAAAAATACGATATGGACAACTGGATATATTGATGCGGATTTTGATTTGAAATATAGAAGCTTTGATGTTTCTAAGACAACTGTATTGGATTTTATATTCCAAGTAGCAGAAACATTTGGAGCGTTAATTATTTGGGATACCGAGAATAGAACTGTTAATTTTTATAAACCTGAGAATATTGGAGTTAATAGAGGATTAACAATTTCATACAAAAAGTATTTAAAGAGTATTAATAAAGAAGAGGACTATGAAAATGTAGTTACCAGATTAAAAGTATTTGGTAAGGATGGTTTAAGTATACAGAGAGTTAACCCAACTGGGACTGATTATATTGAAGATTTTTCTTATTTTATGTATCCATTTCAAAGAGATGAAAACAAAAATGTATTACAACATTCTGATTATATGAGTGATGGTTTATGTAATGCATTGCTGGATTACCAAGAATTAGTTGAGTCAAAAAAAGGTGTGTTTGCTAATTTATTGGATCAATTAAACACTCTAAATCAAACATTAACTAATGACCAAAATCAGTATGATAATGTTAATATGCAACTACAAGTTGTTTTAGATCAATTAGATGTAGCACAAACTACAGGACAGCCCACAACTAATTTAATAACACAAAGAGATAATTTAATAAGTCAATTAAATAATTTGCAGGCAAGAATTAATCAAGATGAACTTAATATACAAAATATTCAAAATCAAATAAATGATTTGCGAAATACATTGAAACTAGAAAATAATTTTACAGCAGATCAAATAAAAGAATTGAACCAGTTTGTAATTGAACGTGAATGGGAAGATCAGAATTATATAGACGACCAACAATTATATAATGATGCTATAAAAATTTTTGAAAAAATGAAAATTCCTCCTTTGACAATTAAAATTGATATAGTTAATTTGCTTGATATAATAGAAGAACAAAGGAATTGGGATAAACTTGTATTAGGGGATTATATAAATATTAAGTATGAACGATTAAATATTAACGTACAATCCCAAATAATAGAAATGGATTTTAATTATGAGGATGGAAATATCAATATCACAATATCTAATACTACAAATATAAATGATAATTTAAATCAGTATTTAAATATGCTTTATAAGAGTGTTAGTTCTTCTTCTGTTGTTGATATGAACAAGTATAAATGGAATAATACAGTAGCGACAGTGGATGATGTAACACAAATTTTAAATAACGTATGGGATACAGCAAAGAGGGCAATTGAGAGTGGTGTAAATAACAGCGTAACAATAGATAGACGAGGGATTACAATAAAAGACCCTTCAGACCCAAACAGATTTATTAGAATGACAAATGGGGTAATAGGATTTACAAATGATGGAGGAAATACATTTAAAACTGTATTAGATGCAAGTGGTGTTTATGCTGAAAGATTAATTGGAAAGATATTGCTGGGCAATAATTTAATTATATCGGACGACACAGGCACATTTAATATAACAGGTAATTTGCTTACAGTTAAAGATAATACTGGTTTAGCAAGGGTACAATTAGGAGAATATGATACGACTAATCAAAAATATGGATTAAAGATAGTAAACAAAACAGGTACAGCAGTTATATTAGATCAAGATGGTATATTGCAGACGTGGCAAGAAGGTAGAACTGACAACGTGGATGCGAATAATCCTCTTGTATTGAATATATATATTCCTCCTGAAACGATAAGTATAAGAAAGGCAATATTGAGGTTTAAATTATTAGCATTTAGGGCTTATGAAAAAGGAGCAGCTGCATATGGTGGATGGAGTATTACAAGTGGTCCAAGTAGTGTAACTACTGCTGGAACGGATTATACAATTGATACTACTCCTATCGGAGAAACAGCAAGCTGTGAGGTATTATACACAGAGCCAGCTGGAAGCCATAACCATTCATATACATTTGGTGGGCATAATCATGGTGTAACTATCAATGGTACTACTTATGCTACAGATTATGCACAGAAAGGGGCGACAATAACAGTAACATCCGCAGGGGATCATACACATTCTATAATGCCTCATTATCATGGGCTTTTCCCGCATTCACATAATATTGACCATACTCATCAAGTTTCAATTGGTAGTCATTCTCATGATATAATTTATGGCATTTATACGAGTACCACGGCAGCAAATGTAACAATAAAAATAAATGGTACTGATAGAACGATTGATTTGGGTGGCAAGTTTAATTCAGACCAATCGAATATAAATATTGCCTCCTATTTAGCTATAGGGCAATGGAATACAATAGAGTTAGGCAGTAGTCAATTAGGTCGAATTGATGCCTCAATATTTATTCAAGCATTTATAGGGGTTTAATTTATTATCCAATTTATTTTAACACCTAATATTTGTAATATTACACCTGTTAATTGTGCATTATTATTGTCTAAGATTGATTGAAATCCAACAAGTAAAAAATTTTTCTTTTCTTTGGGGTAAAAATAATAATTATCATCATTATTATATTGTATTGAATAATTTCGTTCTTCAAATAATGCTTTTTGTTTTTCGTCTTTAATATTTGCTTGGAAATATACTGCCCCTGTAATTTTTTGTAATTGATTAGTGGTATTTTCTATTGTTCCACTAATGGTAAATACTTTACCTCCAAATCGAGGATGAGTTTGATTGTATTTTATATCATTATTTAGGGTTATTTTTATACCATTTAAATCATAAGTATCGCCAAGTTTTAATGTTATTATATTTTCTTTGTTGTTATTTGTATTTGCATTACTATTTTTTATATTGTTGTTTTGTGTGCCTACTTTTATTATTTTCCCATCAAAATTCAATGGTACACCCAATATATCACTTGCTGCTCTTAATGGTATATAGGTTGAACCATTGTAGTTTAAAATTGGTAAATCCAATTTAATTTCTTTTCCATTGACGTACATTGAATATGGTGATTCGTAGGCGATATATTGTTTAACTGTTGTGGCAAAAGATGGAATTACATTAAAAAAGATTGCTCCAATAATTATACCTATAAGCAATTGTTTATATTTTCTCAAGATTAATCATCTCCCTTTTTGTATTTTGCTTATATTATTAACCTAATTTTAACATATTATGCGAAATAAATCAATAAAATTCTTCTTTTATTTTTTGTCCGTTTATTGCGGACAATTTTTAATATAGGTGGTGAAAATATGCAATATTTACAATATAATGACCCTCTAATGATTATATGGCGCAAAGGTACTATAGATGATCCATATGTAGATAAAATAGACACTCAAAAAATAATTAATGGGCAAATTGTATTATCAGAAATTCCCGATGAATTTAGTCATGTTAAAATAGATGGATATACTGAAGTTTATGATACTGCTCCTGCATCCAACCAATTTGTTGTGGATTATCAAACTGGAATTATAACTTTTAATCCTTCTGAAGAAGGTAAAACTGTAACAGCTACCTATAAAGGCAGGGGTATAATCATGTACCCTGCCGAAAGAATATATGTTCATTCTGATGATCCAAATATGGTACAAAATATTCAAGAAATGATTGATAATGGGCAACAAGCAATACAAGCTTATACTGATATAGGTAACGCAATAAATACCGCTAATACTGTAAAAACCCAATTAGAAAATGATATAAGCACTGCAAATACACTGCATACAAATTTAACAAATGATATAAATACAGGGAATACATTACACGCTAATTTGACTAACGATATAAACACAGGTAATTCACTCCATACTACTTTAACAAACGATATTAATACAGGAAATACACTACATACTACTCTTACCAATGATATAAATTCTGGTAATTCTTTGCATACTACTTTAACTAATGATATAAATACAGGCAATACATTGCATACTACTTTAACTAATGATATAAGCACAGGGAATTCATTGCATACCACCCTTACTAATGATATAAACACAGGCAATGTATTGCACACTACTTTAGAAACAGATATGAATAATGCCAATACAGCAAAAACAAATTTAGAAAATGTAATTACTGTTGCAAATAGCACAATAAACACACTTAACTCAAAAATATTGAATTTGCCTCCTCCAACTACTTCAACAATAACTAAAGATAGCCAGGGAAGAGTAATTAATGTTACAGAAATTCGTACGGATTTGAATATTACTGTAAACACAATAGATTATAGCAATTTCAATGCAAATAATATGCCCCAACAAATAGATGAAAAAGAATATGATGAATTTACAAAAGGAATTTATTTTTTGAGGCACACAATAACATATGATACTGATAATATTACCCTTTTATCAGACAATACTCAACTTATACCCTATGATAGCTCATCTTTTAGTATTACAAGAAATGGGCTTGCTATCAATCCTCTTTCTGTTTTGAACAGTACATCATTAAATACTTTTAATAGCAATACAATTGTTAGTTTTTCTTATAGCACACAAAATAGATTAGTTAATGATATTTCTTTAATAGAAATTCATGGCAGTAATATTTATAAAACTTATAAAACTGGTACAGTTACAACTGTACCCAATTAAGAGGTGAAATAAATGTCGAGTGCTTTAGATTTATTAAAAAAAGTTGGATACACAATTGTTAATTGGAATAATATAATAGGCAAACCTTCTACTTTTACACCATCGGCTCACAAGAGTACCCATGCTACTGGCGGGGCTGATGCACTTACACCTGTGGATATTGGTGCAGTAGCAAATTTAGGTTCAACTCCATCTATTCAATCTGGCAATGATGCTAATAAACCGACCGCTGGTACTGCTGGTAGATTATATGTTGCTACTGATACTGGTACAATTTATAGAGATGATGGAAAAAATTGGATAACTGTAGGTACTGCAAATTTTAGTAAATTGACAAATGTACCTAATTTAGTTACTTCAATAACAGCAGGAACAGGTATAAGTGTTACTAATCCGACATCACCAGGTGCTGCAACTGTTAGTGTTAGTAATGTTCCTAATTCTGCATTAGCTGGACCTTTAGTGTCTTCTATCACAGCAGGAACAGGTATAAGTGTTACTAATCCGACTGGCATAGGCTCGGCAACTGTTTCAATCCCTAATGGGGGTGTAACGGCTTCTATGTTAGCCAGTGGTGCAGCGGTTACAAACATAGGTTATACTCCTGTCAACAAAGCAGGAGATACGATGACGGGAACACTCACAATTGACAATCTCGCTGGTAAAACATCTGCCAATACAGTCACAATCAACGGCAACACCGTCTGGCACGCAGGAAATACAGCTATACATGGAACAGCGACGGTATATCACAATAGTAGTACAACCATTACATTAGGGTTTCGACCATCTTTTGTTATGATTATGAGAAGCAACAATAGCCCTTGCTATTTGATTAATGGAAATATTTATAATACTAACTTATACTATTCTATTGGTGCTGTAACTTCGACTGGGTTTATAATAAACAATCTTTCATCGTCAGTTGATTATAATGATATTACGTATATAGCATTTGCTTAATAGGGGGTGTGAAAAATGTTTTGTATTGTTGATAAAAACACAAATAAAGTAATAAGAATTGGTTATACTTGTTCAGCTTTCCCCAATAGCGAACAAATAAATGAAGATGACGAAATTCCAACGGGATACACAAAAGATAACGTATTATTTTTTACATGGAACGACAATGACCCTAAGACACAGCAATTATTTCAACCGTATAAAGATTTTACAGCACAAATTGATGCAAATGGTAATCTTACGGGATTCACTGAAACAGATTTACCAGTGCCAGCGCCACAACCGACAAATGAAGAAATACTAAATCAGACAATTGCTCAACTTACACTTGACAATGCCGACTTAAAAACGCAATTACAGACACTTGCACAAACTTTAGCACAAATGCAATTAGGAGGTGTATAATATGTCAACTTACTTTAATTTTTGGCAAATGTGCTATAAAAATGGTTGGGTAACGATAGACCAAGTAAAACAGGCGGTAGCAAAAGGACTTTTGACAACAGACGAATTCCAGCAGATTACAGGACAGACGTACACGACATAAAAGATGGATTTTATTTATTTTTTGTTTGACGTATAAAAAAAGACAATTATAAAAGACAGGTTATTTAAACCTGTCTTTTACTTTAAAGGAGTGGTAATATGCCAATATTTGTTGGAGGCGATACACAATCTTTTTATTATGATATGCAGTTTAAAGTTGCTAATTCGGTAGCAGAAAATACTAATAAGATTTATTATCAAGATGTTGGTTTAAGTAGTCTACCTAACCCTTCGACTGGGTGGACTGAAATAACAACTCAGTCTGATATAGATAAGTTGAAATCGCAAGATAATAATATATTAACTTATTCAACTACAACATCGGGTAAAACAAGAGCAATTATGATGGCGATAGATTTAACTACAGTTTGTAATACATTATATGGTAGTAGTAATAGTGCCCTAATAGCTGCTTTAAAGGCAATACAAGTAGACGTTTGGGCTTCTGGTAGTGGATCAAGTAATGGAGCTACTGCAAATGGAGTATCTGTATATGTATGGGATACTTCATCAAGTACATGGGTAACAAATAATTATGTTAATACTCAAAGTACAATTCAACAAATATCAGCTACTCTATCAAATATTACTACTAAGGTAGACTCTACTAATAAAATCTATGTTTTAGTAGTTTCTCAATATCCTTCAGATGGTACAATAGCAAGTACATTAAATCTCGATTATATAAGAGTTAGAGTAGATTTAGTAAGGAGTGTTGATATAGTTAGTCCTATTCCCATATATACCTCTAATATATGGACAATACTAATTAGAGGTTTTAGCCCAAGATGGGATAATACTACAACTAAAGATGGTAGAAGAATATTTAAGTTGACTAATGGTACTTATTATATAGAATTTTATTATGATGCTGTTAATGATAGATTTGTTTTAGATAGAAAAAATACAGATGGAACTAATTCTACCTTATATTCAAACTCTAATGAAGTATTTACCAATTGGCAAATAATTAATTTTTTGATAGAACAAACTCCGACAGGTTTACGTTTTAGGCTATTAAAAAATAATGCTACAGTAGAAATATATACTTTGAATGATAATAAACCTCTGAGTGGTAATATGAATTTGTATTTATTATCATCTGATACTCAAGGATATGAAGCAGATGCCTTTATAGATAGTTTTGTATTTATACCCAATCAAAACTATGATGATGATACTGTTGCTGAAGATATATTACGTGGTAATGTTACAGGGTTAGCTTTGGGGTTTGATTTTGCCGAATTAATACAAAGCAATGATTTTAGTGACGCCACAAAATGGACATTAAGTGGAAGTGCAAGCATATCAAATAAGACATTGACATTACCTAACGTACAAGATACAGCACAACAAGATATAAATGTGTTACCCAATAATAAATATCACATTGATTTAAAAACACAAACAAAGCAAGGTGTAGCAGAAATTAAAGAGTATTACAACAATTTATATATACGCTCTACTTTATTAGGAGCAGGATTAAATGATTTTATTACTACCCCTAATACCAATAAAATAAGAGTTTTATTGAAGAATCAATTGCAAGGATTTACCAGAAATTCTTTTGCTTATCTATCTGATGGTACACAAGTTGCTGCAAACATACCTCGACTGGAGACTGGACAATTTGGACAGGCAATAATGATAGAGGAAGGAACGACGAATACAATCAGAGTATATGGAAATGCAAATCCACAATTTACAGATTTGACTGGTTGGTCTTATGATTCTTTAAAAGGTAAGGCTTCTATAATTAGTTCGTCAGAGGCAATTTATGGAGGTAGTGTACTTTTATACCAAGATACAGATGGTAATACTTCAACCAATACATGGGACGGCGTTACGGTTTCTAATGGTAACCCTACAGGTAATATATCTCCCGGTGGTACTATTACAATGACCATGAGATATAAAACATCTAATGTTAAAACTGGGTTTGTTGCTGTTTGGATACATTGGTACGGATATGACTCTAATAATAATTTAGTATACGATGTGGTAGCTGACTGGGTTATTGGCGCAAGTAATGATGTATGGGTTACTAAAACTACAACAATGACTACACCAAGTTCGAGTAGTTATCCAAATGCAACATATTGGAGATGGTCAAGTTTTAAAATAGGATTTAACTTAACTAATTTAGGGGCGCAAATTTATGTAGATTATGTTCAAATTGAAGCCAAGCCCTATGCCACCAGCTTTATTGACGGTGCAAGGGCAGCGGAAACACTAACTATACCCACACCAGGTGTGCTGAATCCGCAGGAATATACTGTTGAAATGTGGATTCGCCCAAGTAGAGCAAGAGGTGCCTATTTAAACTACGAGCATGTCATAGAGTTTTATGGAACAAGTGGTTTTAGTGGAGTATGGTTAAATAATCCATCTAATAGTGACGGAATAGCATTTGTTAAGAATAATAAGGTCAAAGTTGTAGCTAATGCTTATTGGAATCCTGATGACTGGATTTTTGTTGCTGTTTCCCAGAGAAACAGTGGTATGCACCTTTGGGTTGGTGTTGCAGGGACTCAGTTGATACACGTTTCTAATACCGATACGACTCCATTTAATGCCGAAGTTACTAAGATACTCTTGGGAAGTAACATAAATGGAACTCAATCACTTAATGGTCTTATCGACAACCTCCGCATCTCCAATCGTGCTCGTACAGATGAGGAAATACTGGCAGCGTACCAGAGCGGACAGCCGTTGCCTGTAGATAGTAACACAACTTTAAAATTAGATTTTGATGAATTAGGCAATGCTATTTTTAACAATGTGTCTCTTAAATTAAAAATGTAAATAAAATGCTTGTTTTATGAATTAAGAGAATAGGCTTTATAGTCCTATTCTCTTTTCTTTATATATACTTATTGGAAGGAGGATTTTATATGAATTACACTTATAAAGTTATCAAAAATGTAACAAATGTTTATAATTCTCAAGATTTACAAGTTGTAGGTTATGTTGAAGTATATTTTGATGAGGTTACTGGCACAGATAGTCAGGGTAATCCTATTACTGTACAAAAATATCTTACAGAAATTCCATTTAGTGAAATAGGTATGAGTGGATTATTATTTTCAGAAGTGCCACACGATACAATAGATAATTTTGACAAGTATATAGATGATATGGCTATATCTAAAATGTCAGATCCTAATATTCAATTAAAACTCGACCAAGTCTATGCTGCTTATAAATTAGGATTGTATATCCCAACAAAATAATATAACACAGATAGTAAAATGGGTTGTTGTCTGTTTTTTATTTTCGGCGGGAAGGGGTAATAGCATGAGTGAAGAATTTTTTTCGAATAGAGAACTGTATGAAATGATTGAAGAACTAAAAAAAGAGATAAAAGATTTAACAATAGAAATGAAAGAAACAAAAACACTAATAAAAAATTATAATGGTTTGCGAGAAAGTACAGCAAAAACAGAGGAAAAAGTTACAATAACCGAAAATAGGTTAACAAAAATAGAAACAACATTGGTTGTGTTGAAATGGATTATTGGTATTAGTGTTTCATTATTAGCTGTAATTTTAAAATATATAATAGGGTGATTTATAATGAAAAAATTTTTCAATAATCCTTATGAGTTTTCATTTAAAGATGTGCTTGCTATTGCTTTTTCAACTGCGTTTTTAATTATAACCTTCCAATCTACGAAGTCTAAAGATGCTTTAGAGGTGCTAAAAACATTAATACCTCTTTTAAGTATTATTCTTGGTGGCTATTTTGGACAAGAAATGGTATCTGCTTACTTTTTGTCAAAAAATCCATATCCTCCTAATTATTTTGGGGGATATTATAGCAATTATTACGGAGGATATTCAATCCCCTATTCTCCCCTACCCTCCTCTCAATCACAATTAACAGAAGAAGAAATACAACAATCTCAAACAGGTGGACAACCACCAATCTAATACTTACTATCATCTAATACTTGTTACAAGAAGGGGTGCCTTATGAATAATGAAGTAGCACGTCATTTAACCGAATTTGTAATTTATCCTGAACATACTAAAAGAGAAGAAAGTGAGGAATTTAAAAAAAATAAAGAAAGATTAAAAGAAGATGGACATTATAAATGTTGGATATGTGGTAGTACTGAAAATTTGCAGGTTCATCATTTTGGTTGTGAATGGGCATTAGCTAAAGACTGTGATTTTGAAAAACTAAAAGAATTTTGCGAAGAGTTTGATCCTTATGGCTATGGAAGATTATTAAAAAATAAGCCTATAACAAGCGTTGATGATATAAGAAATTTGCTTGTATTATGCGAGAAACACCATATTGAAAAACTGTATGGTATTCATGAAATAACTTTTCCGATATGGATAATACAAAAATTGGCCAAAAAAGGAATAGAACCTATTCCTGAAAATAAATAGGGGTGATACACGATGGGAGTTAATATTATAGAGACAAATTTACAATTTAAACAGCCTTTAAAAAAACGTGAACAAACTGATTATTTAGTGTTACATCACGCAGAGGCAAGCAATGCTTCTGTTGAAGACATTCATAGATGGCATCTTGAAAATGGCTGGGCTGGTATAGGATACCATTATTACGTTAGAAAAGATGGTTCAATTTATCGAGGTAGACCTCGAGACACGATAGGTGCACACGTGCAAGGACATAACTACGATTCATTGGGTATATGTGCTGAAGGAGATTATATGAAAGAAATCATGCCAGAAGCTCAAAAACAGTCTATAATCGAATTGCTTAAAGAACTAGTACAAATATACCCTAACGCAAAAATAGTAGGACATAGAGACCTTATGGCAACGTCATGCCCAGGGATAAATTATCCTTTTCGAGAAATAGTGCAAAAAGTTTATCAAAAGGAGGTGATTCCTATGGTAGGACCATTCCAAGATGTACCAGAAAACCATTGGGCAGCACAAGCAATTTTAGATCTATATAATAGAGGACTTTTAGCTAAAAATAACACATTTAGACCTGATCAACCTATTACAAGAGCAGAAGTGGTGGCTTTATTAGATAGAGTGTTGAAATATTTAGGAAAATAAAAGGAGGTTAATGTCTTATGAAAGATTTAATAATAACAATTTTGACAGCAGGTATACAACTAATTATTTTAATTGGATTAGGATATGCAATTGATTACTTAAAAACAAAAATTTCAGCTGAAAGATTAAAGAAATATTATGACTTAATTACAAAATTTGTTCATGCTGTTGAGCAAACTTTAGGTCCTAATACAGGGGCACAAAAGAAAGCAGAAGTTGTTTCATTAATACAAAAGGAAATAGGTAATAAGCTTACAGCTGAAGAAATTGACAAATTAATAGAGGCAGCAGTTTTTGAAATGAATTTAGTGTTAAAAGAAAAAGGGTTGAAGTAATAATAAACCCCTATCAACCTATTATACAATTTAAGTTGATAGGGGTTTTATTGCTTTAATAATCGTCATCTTCTACCTCTTCTTTGTATTTTTCTTCATTTAAAATATAGGCTCTTTGTCAATAGTTGGGGTGGGTATTTTTTCTGAATGCCCACCTATAAATTTTCTTACGTTATATGATAATATTTGTAATTATTGGTTGCAATAAAAGATATAGCTAGAAATGTGAGCAGGTATTTACCTATGCTTTTTTGTCGAAGCTCTATAATATCCTTAAATATTCTCGTTGCTAAAAACACTGTTATATCAAGCATTGCAATATAATATCCTTTTCCTGAATCGGTAAAAATTTCTATAGCCGTATGCAAGTCTTTTTAGTACTTTAATTTTATTGTTATAGCCTTCTGTTACAGAATTGGTGTAAGGTATATCAAAGGCATTTGTTATTTCTTCAAACCAACGGTTAAATACCTGTATGCATCTTTTAAATTCATCAATTTTGCTTTCTTTAGTTAACTGCATCCATCTTTTTAGTTCTATTTTTGCTTCCTTTGAATTTTTGCATTTTAACACTCTATTACTAAATTCTTCTTTTAAAAAGTGTGCCATTCTTAAGTCGGCACTGTACCAAAACATTATTTCCAGCTTTTCTTTTTGTTCGGGCGTTAAGGTATCATATTTTGCAAGAAGCAGCTTACGACTTCTTTTAAAATATCTCCTTTTATCTCTTGCTAGTTCTTTTTGCACTCTTTTCCTTACATTTTCTATTGCCCAATATACGTACCTTGTAAAGTGAAATTTGTCTATCGCTATCTTAGCTCCTTTGAAATATGTTTTTACTGTCAATAAAAAAGGTTTCCACATGTCTATAATAACCCACTTCACTTTATTCCTGTCTTTAAATCTTTTGAAATATTCACTTAGATCTTCTTGTTTTCTGTCTTTTAAAATATCTAGTATTTTTCCTCCTTTTGGATCGACAATAATACAATGATATTTCCTGCCTCCAGAGTTTCCTTTAAATTCATCTATACTGATAACTTCAGGCAATATCTTATAATCAGGTTCCACTCCTACTGTATCTAAAAGTCTCATCACTGTCGTGATTGATACTCCTGTAACTTCAGATATCTCTTTCATGCTTTGTTGTTTTTTCAGTTGTTGTAGTATGTAAATAGATAGTCTGTTGGTCATTCTATGGTAACGTGGTAAATAGTCTAAATGTTCATAGAATCTTTTACCACAGTGTTTACAAACATATCTCCTCTTCTTTAGTACTATCACTGTTGGTTTCCCGAATAATGGCACATCTTTTATTCTTTGTACTCTATAATCATGAATCTTAGACGTTGTTGCCCCGCACCTTGGACAAATATGTGGTTTCTGTTTCATCTTAATATGTAGCTCTATTCTGTTGTCATTCTCTATTATATCTTCCCAAATTATATCTTCAGATTTTAAGAAATTTGTGATATAATTACCTTGCACTTATTCTGATGCCTCCTTTTGTTAGATTGTTTTAACCACTTTCTATTATAGCAGGCATTCAGAATAAGTGCTCTCTTTTTTATAGATTTCTTTCTCCCCACCCCAACATTTATTATAGAACCAAAATATATTGTTCTACATTAAAATCAGTGCTATAAAGAATGTTCACAAATGAAAAATCTTTATCTTTAACGTATTCGTCAATTACACTTAATACTTCCTTATTGTTGTTAATATTATCTTCAATTGACATTATCCATACATTATTATCTTTTGCAAAAATATAAACTGGATTACCTTCTTCTAACCATATTTCTTTAAAAAACATACTTATTTCTCCTTTTGATTATTAAGTAAATTATCTATTGTGCTTGTAGCTTCCTTATTGATTTCATCAATTACATATGAATAAAAATTGAATGTAGTTGTTGGATTAGCATGTCCTAATGCTTTAGAAATATTTTTGATGGGTACTCTACTTTTGTATAGTATTGTAGCAAATGTGTGTCGTAAATCATGTAACCTAATAAGAGGTAAATTGTTCTTTATTAAGAATTCTTTAAATCTTTTACTTAATTTATCTGGTTTTATGGGTCTACCATCAAAATAAGTGCACACATAATCTGATTCTACATATTTTCCCCCAAAAAGTTTCTTGTAATATTCTTGTTTGTCTTTCCATTTTTTTAAAATGTCATATAGCCCGTCAGGTATATAAAGCATTCTTTGACTATTCTTAGTTTTAGGTTTTTTAGTTACAATTTTTTTATCAGCCCTAACTCTTACTTCTTTTATAGATATGACTCTTTTTTCGAAATCAACGTGTTCCCATTTTAACCCAACAATTTCCTCTCTGCGTAACCCTAAATAAGTTGCTAATGCTATAGGGGCTTCCAAATAAGTATCCTTTGATTTTTCTAATAATTCTTCTAATTGTTCAATTGTATACGTATTACTTTCAAACTCAACCTTTTTAGGTAATTCTACAGCATCAGCTACATTGGTACTTACAAATTTTTGCTTTAAGGCGTAGTCTAACGCTTTCCTTATATTAGCATGATGTTTATATACAGTATTTGGCGATAAACCAACTTCTTCCATTAGATATTTATAATAACTCTGTATATGGTGTGGCATTAATTTTTGTAATTGTATATCCCCTAATTTTGGGATGATATACTTATCTAACACTCTACGATATTCGGCTTGTGTGGTTTCTTCATTTTTAATTTTTACATAATTATCAAACCAATAATTTAAAAATTCACCAAAAGTCATGTCAGACGGAATTAAGAAACTATTTTGTTGTAATAAATATTCTTGCTCTATTAAGATTTTTTTAGCTTCAGTTTCAGAATTAGCAGTAAAATATCTTCTTAATCTTTTGCCGTTAACATCTCTCCCTAATTCAACTATGACTTGATATTTATTCCCCCTCTTTCTTATTGAACCTGCCATACTCATCTCTCCTTTGTTATTCTACAATTTTTTCTTTTAAAAGTCAAGAGTTAAAATATAAAAAAATTGACTACACAACATGTAGTCAAAACTTTGACTATTAAATTGTCTAACAATTTATGTCGCCAAAATGTAGTCAATTTGACTACATCGAATCCTCCAAATATGGCTGGGATGGCAGGATTCGAACCTACGAATGCCAGAGTCAAAGTCTGGTGCCTTACCACTTGGCTACATCCCAGCATGGGGTGGATAGTGGGACTTGAACCCACGACCTCCAGAGCCACAATCTG
>Ga0207429_10029_pt1 | contig 44680 bp, 46 predicted proteins | sample YelNats1bottle13_FD_187545 | JGI IMG/M metagenome (GOLD analysis project Ga0207429, IMG submission 187545) | Hot spring thermophilic microbial communities from Obsidian Pool, Yellowstone National Park, USA - site 1 bottle 13 (SPAdes) (version 2) | ecosystem: Environmental > Aquatic > Thermal... | reverse complement strand
AGGGACAAAACGGCCCTGGAAAGGGCAAAAATTTCTTTGTATTTATAAAATATTTATCAAAAATGCTTGTAAAAATACTCAAACCCCACTTTTCGTTTTTTGAAAAGTGGGGTTTGTCGACGGTCTGAGACTTGCATTAATGCAAGTCCTAGGGCAATTGATTTTTATATTGTTGGTTACTAATATTATCAATTTGTTCAACAGTTCCACTAATATACCCATCATCATAATTTCGTTTCATTTTAGGAATCTTGTTAAATTCATCTACATCCTGCCATGCATCTTCTCCATCATATTCAACAGATTCAGATATATCATTAAAACTTCTTCCAAATGGATAATTTAAAACCTTTTCCTCAACAGGCCTATCGTATCTAAAGGTATTATAATTTACCACATTTTTCTCACATTCTGCACATCTTGTTGTATAAGGTATAAAATCCAACCTTTCTTCCTCTATTTCTTTGCCGCAAAATTCACATATACCATAATTCCCTTTCTCAATTCTTTCAAGAGCGTTATCTATTTGAACTAAAATATTTTTTTCATTGCTTAAAAGCGCAAAGCCCCTTTCTTTATCAAACATTTCTGTTCCAATATCTGCAGGATGATTATCATTTACAGAAAGCTCTCCTAATTCCTCTTGTTGAGAAGCTGAAAGTCCATTTTTATACATAAGATCAATAGTTTTTAAAATTTTTTTCCTTTCAAGAACTAGCTTGTTTTTATATTTTTGCAACTTATTTTTTTCCATAAAACTGCCTCCTTAAGGAATTCTATACTTAACAAGCCTTATTATTTCTGAGACAACTCCACTTATTAAAGGTAAATTCAATACAACTAATCTTTGCATGATATATATGACAACAGCACTTAAAATAGTAAAACCTATTCCTATTCCAAACCCACGTGCTATTCCTGAAAAAAAGTTTAAAAGTATCATTCTAACAGGATTTTGCATCATATCAACATAATCACCTATTTTAGCTTTTTCTAATTGAAGGGATAAAGTCTTTAACAATTCTAGGTTTTTATCTTCCTCCATAATAAAACCTCCAAAATTATTTTTCCAACCATAGATATAAACTATGTAATTTTTTTTAATAACCATTGCATATTTTTTCTATAAATTATAAAATATTAAGGTAAATATGTCTGGACCTTTGTGGCCGGAACATGGAGGTGTTTTTATGTTATCAAATGTTTCAACAAACATAAGCATTAAATCAATAACTCGAATAGCTATTTTAAGTGCAATAGCTATTTTTATGAGTTTTACTCCCTTTGGGTATATTCAACTTGGAGCTATAAGAGTAACTTTTATGCACATTCCAGTAATTATAGCATCAATTTATGAAGGATTTTACGGCGGAATAATAGTAGGGTTAATATTTGGACTTTCAAGTTTAATTAGTAATCTTTCAGGGCCTTTAGCTCCAGTCTTTATTAATCCAATGGTATCAATTTTCCCAAGAATTATGATTGGCGTTATTTCTGCTTATACTTACAAAAAAACTAAAAATGCTTCTTTAACTGCAGCTTTAGGAACTTTAACAAATACTACTTTGGTATTATCCATGATATATATCTTTGCAGCTCAAACTTTTGCGAATATAAAAAAAATTGCTGTTGAAACATTAGGTAAATTTTTGCTACTTGTTGGAATAAAAAATGGAATTTTAGAATTGATAGTAGCAATTATTATAGTTACAAGTATAGTTAAAGCATTAAAATTTAATAGGTAAAATAAAGAAGGCGCTAAATTTCTAGCGCCTTTCTATATTGCCATTAATCTTTTTAAAAACATCAATAAAATCTGGAAACGAAGTTTTTATATTTTCACAATCATAGACCAAAACATTATCTAAAACAAATCCTACTAATGAAAATGCCATTGCTATTCTATGATCTTTAAAAGAGTAAAACTCATAACTTTCTTTTCTTTTAAAAGATTTTCCTTGAATTATTAAACCATCTTCTTTAGTTTCAGTTTCAACCCCCATAATTTTTAAATTATAATATATACTCTCTATTCTATCGCTTTCTTTATATCTTAGCTCTTTTGCATCACTTATAACCGTTACTCCTTCAGCAAAAGCTGCTAAAACTGCAATTAAAGGTATTTCATCTATAAGCTTAGGAATTATATCTCCTTCTACTGTAACTCCCTTTAATTTACTGCTCCATACTTTTATATCACCAATAATCTCATTACTTTCTTCCCTCACATTAAATACTTCAAAGTTTCCCCCCATTTTTTCAAAAACCTTTAAAAATCCTGTTCTCGTTGGATTTAATAAAACATTTTCAATAATTACCTGTGAATCATTTGTTAAAGCTGCTGCCGCAATTATAAAAGCTGCAGATGAAAAATCAGCTGGAATAAATATATCTTTTGCTTGAAGCTTTTGCCCCCCAAATAAAGTAATTTTTTCACCGTCAATTTTTATATCTGCTCCTAAATATTTTAACATTCTTTCTGTATGATCTCGTGTTTTTATTTTTTCTCTAATTACTGTTTTACCATTTGCATTAAGTGCAGCAAGCAAAATAGAAGATTTTACTTGGGCTGAAGGAATATACATATCATACTCAATTCCTATTAAACTATCTCCTTTTATTAACAAAGGTGCCTTATCATTTTTTAATATTGAATTTATACATGCTCCCATCCTATTTAAAGGTTCTATGATCCTTTTCATAGGCCTTTTACATAAAGACTCATCTCCATACAATAATGAATACCCTTTTAAAGAGGCTAAAATTCCTGATAAAAGTCTAATAGAAGTCCCTGAATTTCCAAGATAAATTGCTTTATTAGGAACTTGAAAGTTTTCTAATCCCCTTGCTTTAAATAAAACATCATTATCTCTTATTTTTATATCAGCTCCTAGCATAACCATAGCTTTTAAAGAATTTAACGTATCTTCCGCAAATAAAAAATTTTTAACCACTGCATCTCCATGACACAGTGGTAAAATCAATGCTGCTCTATGGGAAATTGATTTATCCCCTTGCAGGGTTACTCTTCCTTTTAAAGAATAAGATTTTTTAGTAATTATATTCATTATATCACCTCAAATTTATACAAGAAAAAACATCTAGAACCTTCGTATAAATTTCTTTAAATTCATTAAAATCCACAGATTGAAATCCATCTGATAAAGCTTTTTGTGGCTCTGGATGAACTTCAATTAAAAGCCCATCAGCCCCAACAGCAATAGCAGCTAAACTTAAAGGTTTAACTAATTCTCTTCTCCCAGTTCCATGGCTTGGATCTACAATGATTCTTAAACTGGTATTTTGTTTGACCACAGGAATGCAATTTAAATCTAAAGTGTTTCTAGTGTAAGTTTCAAAAGTTCTTATACCTCGTTCGCATAATATTATATCTCTATTTCCTTCTAAAGCTATGTATTCTGCAGCATTAAGCCATTCCTCTATAGTAGCAGATATACCTCTTTTTAACAAAACTGTTTTGTTTATTTTCCCAAGTTCTTTAAGTAGGGGATAATTATACATATTCCTTGAACCAACTTGAATCACATCAACAACATCAAACATATCCTCTAAATCTCTAACATCTAATACTTCTGATACAATTTTTACAGAATACTTATGTTTTATATCCTTAAGTATATCAATCCCCTCAAGCCCAAGTCCTTGAAAACTATAAGGAGAAGTTCTTGGTTTAAAAACTCCACCTCTTATAAATTCTATACCTAATTCCTTTAAAAATTTAACAGTTTTGTCCATGATCTCATAGTTTTCAACACTGCATGGTCCAGCAATTATAATAGGCTTTTCTAAACTAGTCCTTGGACCTTCAGAAATTTTCTTAACCATAATAATCACCTACAAGTTTCTTATCATATTAGTTAAAATTGAGATTGAATTTTTTATAGCTATATCAATATATTTTTCATAATCCGCTACATGATTTTCATCCGCAAAATCTGAAATAGACCTTATTACAACAAATGGGACATTATTTACATAACATGCATGAGCAATCGATGCACCTTCCATTTCAACCGCTAACGCATCAAAGGTTTCTCTAAGCCAAACCAATTTTTTAGAGTCAGCAATAACTTGATCTCCTGTGGCAATTCTACCTACATAAATTTTAAACTCATTTATATCTTTCGTAGCCTTTAAAGCTAAGTCAATAAGTCTCTCATCTGCCTTAAAAATATAATCATCCATTCTTGGAATTTGACCTGGCTTATAACCAATACACGTACCATCAACATCATGTTGAACTAAATCTTTTGAAATAACAACATCTCCAGGATTCAACATTTCATTTACTCTACCTGCAACACCTGTATTTATGACAATATCTACATTAAAATCATCTATTAATATTTGAGTGCATAAAGCAGCATTTACTTTGCCAATACCACTTCTAACAATTACAATATCTTTTCCAAACAATTTTCCTTTAAAAAATTCCATATTAGCTTTTTTTTCTATTCTTTCAACTTCCATCATATTTTTTAATTCTAATACTTCTTCTTCCATAGCTCCAATTATTCCTATCATAAGTCTACCCTCCTAAGCAGTATTTTAATACATCAAATATAAAATTTTCTTTTAAATCCGTTGTTATTATAGCATGACCTAAATCATATGGCAAAACAAATTTTAATTTTTCCCCTGTTTTTTTCTTATCTTTGTGCATTATTGAAAAAAGCAATTCTATATCATCTACTTTAATTTTTGTAGGTAAATTAAAATAATTTATTAATTCAACAATTTCGTTAAAATGTTTTTCACTTATATATCCTAGCTTCATAGCCATATAAGCTTCTGTAATCATTCCTATTGCAACTGCCTCACCATGCAAAATTTCAAAATTAAAATAACTTTCAATAGCATGCCCAACGGTATGTCCAAAATTCAAAATCTGTCGTTTATTTAAGTCAAACTCATCCTCTTCAACTATTTTAGCTTTTATTTTACTGCATTGATATACAACATGAAATAATTTGTCACTTTCTCTTTCACTCAACCCTTTTTTATTTTGATTTATATAATTTAAAAGATTAATATCACAAATTATTGCATATTTTATAATTTCAGCTAATCCGTTTAAATATTGTCTGTTATCCAAAGTCTTTAAGAAATTAATATTAGAAAATACAAATTCTGGTTGATAAAATGAACCAATAATATTTTTATAACCTTTGTAATCAAAACCATTTTTTCCACCTATACTACTATCACATTGAGCCATAAGAGTAGTGGGAACGTAAATTAGTTTAATTCCCCTCATATATGTTGAAGCAACAAAACCTGCAATATCTCCAACAACTCCTCCACCAAAAGCAACCAAAGTCGTTTTTTTATCTGCATTCTTTTCAATTAGTGAATCATAAACATCCATTATTGTATTAATATTTTTGTTTTTTTCACCTGGCTTTATAACTTTTAAACCCAATATATTAGGAAAAAGTTTATCTAAAAATTTTCCATATAGGTTATAAACATTCTCATCAGTCAAAATAAATAGGGAATGAAACTTATAAGTGTGAATTAAACCTCTAAGTAAATTTACATCATTTGTAATAAAAACACTATAAGATTTTTTAGAATTAACTTTTATCTCTTTCATAACCATTCCCCTTATAAAGTTTTACTTTAAAAACACCCTTAAAGGGAATTCCCTTTAAGGGTGTTTAATTTATAAATTTTTAACTACATTTACACATCTTGAACATAAAGTAGGATGATCCTTATCTAATCCTACTGTATCACTGTATACCCAACATCTCTCGCACTTTTCACCTTCTGCTTGAGATACTAAAACTTTTATATTCTTTATTTCTTCTCCACTATATGCTGATGTTGGTGCTTTATCTATTCCCTTGTTTAATTCCACTTTTGATACAATAAATACTGTTTCAAGGTATCTTCTTATTTCGTTTAAGAATTCATATGTTTCTCCATCTGCATAAATCTCAACTTTTGCGTTAAGAGAATGTCCAATTATTTTATTAGCTCTTGCAATTTCTAAAGCTTTTAAAACTTCTCCTCTAATCTTTTGTATATTATCCCATCTATTTTCTAGCTTCTTATCTACATATTTTTCTACTACTTCTGGCCAGTCTGCAAGATGAACACTTTCATATTTATTATTCTTAGATTTTGGCATGTATTTCCATATCTCGTCCGCTGTGAAGGATAATACTGGTGCAATCATTTTAACAAGAGCATCTAGTATAGTATATAAAACAGTTTGAGCTGCTCTTCTTTCCTTTGAATCAGGTCTTTCTGTATATAACCTATCTTTAATGATATCTAAATAGAAGTTACTCATATCTACAACACAGAAATTATGAATAGCATGATAAAGAACATGGAATTCATAATTTTCATACGCATCAGTTACTTCTTTTATTAAATGTTGTAATTTTAATAAAGCCCATTTATCAAGCTCATTCATATCCTCATATGCAACCATATCATTATCAGGATTAAAATCATATAAATTTCCTAAAAGAAATCTTGCAGTATTTCTTATCTTTCTATAAACTTCAGAAAGTTGTTTTAATATATCCTTTGAAATTCTAACATCACTTTTATAATCAGCAGAAGATACCCATAGTCTTAACACATCCGCTCCATATTCTTTTATTACATCCAAAGGATCTATTCCATTGCCTAATGATTTTGACATTTTTCTTCCTTCGCCATCAACAACCATTCCATGAGTTATTACTATTTTATATGGTGCTTTACCTCTTGTAGCTACCGATGTTAATAATGAAGATTGGAACCAACCTCTATATTGATCATTACCCTCAATATATAAATCAGCAGGCCATCTTAAATCTTCTCTAGTCTCAAGAACTCCAGCATGACTTGAACCTGAATCAAACCAAACATCCATTATATCGGTTTCTTTTCTAAACCTTTCTGAACCACAGCTACATTTTGTTCCATTAGGTAATAAATCTTTAACTTCTAATTCAAACCAGGCATTTGATCCTTTTTGTCTAAATATCTCTGCTACATGATAAATAACCTTCTTATCAATAAGCTCTTTACCACAATCTTCACAATAGAATATTGGTATTGGAACACCCCAGCTTCTTTGTCTTGAAATGCACCAATCACCACGGCTTTCAACCATGTTTTTAATTCTTTCTTCTCCCCACTCAGGAACCCATTTAACTTCTTTTATAGCTTCAATAGCTTCATTTCTAAATCCATCAATAGAAGCAAACCACTGTTCTGTAGCTCTAAATATTATAGGATTTTTACATCTCCAGCAATGAGGATATGAGTGGGTAATTTTTTCTTCTGCAAGCAACATGTGGTTCTCTTTTAAATCCTGTAAAATTGCTTTATTCCCTTCTTTATATGTAAGCCCAGCATATTTCCCTGCAAGTTCAGTAAATCTTCCCTTGCCATCAACAGGATTTAAAACATCAAGCCCATACTTTTGTCCTATATAAAAATCTTCTTCACCATGACCTGGTGCTGTATGAACACAACCTGTACCTGATTCTAAAGTTACATGTTCTCCAACAATAACTATTGATTCTCTTTCAAAGAATGGATGCTTACAAACTTGGCCTTCAAGTTCATATCCTTTAAATGTAGCAATTATTTCTTCACCTTCAAGTTTAGTAACTCTCTTAAGATTATCTAAAAGCTCCTTAGCAACAATATAAACCTCATTATTAAATCTAGCAAGAACATAATCAAATTCTGGTCCTAAACATATAGCAAGATTAGCTGGTAATGTCCATGTAGTAGTAGTCCAAATTACATAATATATATTATCAAGACTTATTCCTAAACCTTTAAATAATCCCTTATCATCTACCAACCTAAACTTTACATAAATAGAATTTGAAGTTTCATCAGCGTATTCTATTTCAGCTTCTGCTAATGCAGTTTCACAGGATGGACACCAATATACTGGTTTTAATCCTTTATATATGTATCCTTTCTCCGCCATATCGCCAAATACTTCTATTTGTTTTGCTTCAAATTCTGGATTTAAAGTTAAATATGGATTATCCCAATCTCCTATTACCCCTAAACGCTTAAACTGCTCCTTCTGCCTTTCAACTTGTTCAAGAGCATATTCTCTACACATATTTCTAAATTCAATAACTGGAACATCATGAACTTTTATCCCGAGTTTTTTTAAAGCTTGTAATTCTATTGGTAAACCATGAGTATCCCATCCTGGAACATATGGTGAATAAAACCCTCTCATTGTTTTATATTTATTTATCATATCTTTTAATATTTTGTTTAATGTATGGCCAAGATGTATATCTCCATTAGCATAAGGTGGACCATCATGTAATATAAACGGAGTGTTATTCTTATTTTTTTCAAGAGCTTTTTTATAAATATTCATATCTTCCCATTCTTTTAATATAATAGGCTCTTTTTGGGGTAAATTAGCCCTCATTGCAAACTCAGTTTGAGGAAGATTCAACGTCTTACTATAGTCCATATAACGCCCTCCTTCAGTTAAATATTTATACTAGCAAAAAAGCAGACTCCACCATGGGGCGAAGTCTGCTCGCGGTACCACCCAAATTTATCACTCAATTAAATAACGGCTCTAGCCGGCACAGCCTACTAAAATTCAGCCTGCTACTCGAGGGTGATTTTCAATAGCTGGAAGTTTATGGGCTCTCACCTTCCCCCACTCTCTGTAAAACCCCATACTATCTACTCGTCCCTGTCATCGTATTTATTCTCTTCAATTTTATTCATTAATATACTACATTAAATAATTAATGTCAATATAAATACTACTCAAACTTATTAACTGTCTCAAGCTGAGCTTGTAATAATCCTATAAATCTAGATTTAAACATGTTAAATTCTTGTTTTAGCATCTCATATTCTTTATTTATTTCTAAAACTTTTTGTTGAGCCTCTGCAATTAATTGATGTGCTTTCATTTCTGCTTCTTTTATCATTTGCTCTGATCTTTCTTTTGCATTATTTAGTATCATCTCTGCTTCTTTTTTAGAATTTTCCCTTGCTTGTTCAGCAGCACTTTGAGCCAACACTAAAGTATTTTGTAAAGTAGACTCTATATTTGAATAATGCTCTATTTTTTCATTAAGAGCATTAATTTTTTCCTTTAAATTTATATTTTCTTTATACAACCTTTCATATTCTTCGACAATTTGCTCTAAAAAATCATCTACTTCATCAATATCATATCCTCTAAAAACCTTTTTAAATTCTTTATTTGCTATATCATTTGGCGTTAAAGACATAAATAACCCTCCTAAACTATTTTTTTAGCTTCAATAATAAATCTTCCACTTTTAGTAACTCCTAAATGTTCTCCAATTATAAATCTTCCATATCCTTTTACAGAAATAATAGAATTTGGCTTTACTTTTATATCTAATTCTTTAACTATCTTAAAATCTAATTTTACCTTTTCACTTTTAATAATATCCGAAGCTTTACTTCTTGAAACCCCAATAAGCTCAGAAACTATAGCATCTATCCTAAAGGAAGGCACATTTAATATAAGTTCTTGATATTTTACCTGTCTTTCCCTTGCTTCATCTAAATTTATCTTCCTTAATTTCACCGAAGTATGTTTTATTTTATGCAAATTTAACATTATATAATCACTTAAATCCTTCATAACATAAATTTCTGCACCATCATTAAAAACATTTATATCTCCAACTTTTTCTCTTTTTATTCCTAATGATAAAATAGCTCCTAAATAATCCCTATGTTCAAGTTTTTCAAATTTAAAATTTCCTTCAACTTTTATTATTTCTATAGGATACTCATCATCATAAGGTCCAAGTCTTGCAACAGTCCTTTCTAATATACCTTCTCTAAAAAATGTTACTTCAACATCTTCATCAAAACACATTTCCCTTAATGCAGATTGCTCTTCTGGATCTAAAAAATCAGTAAAAGTGCACATCCATTTTTTAGCAAGAGCAATTTTGTTCAAAAAAGAAAGATAAGTATTTTTGTTAAGTATATATTCTTTAAATTTTATACACTCCATGCAATCACCTTATACTACTCAAAGTCTATAAAAGTCCCCTTGTCTAATTGTTCCTTTAATTCATTTGTTATTTCAACGGCTTCAGGCACAACTAAATAAACTGATTTTGCAACTTCTTCTATCTTGCCCTCTAAAGCATACGCTGCTCCAATAATTATATCAAGTATTCTTTGAGCTAAAGCTTGATCTAGATTTATCATATTAAGAATAACAATCTTTTTAGACTTTATAGCTTCAATAATATCAGTAGTATCATTAAGCTGTTGAGGCCTTTTTAAAATTACCTTAGGAAACATTGTTTTTATACTAACTATCTTGCTTTGGGCATTTGTAACAAACCTTTCTTGTTCTTGCTCCCTTTCCTCTAGTTCTTCTTGTTCTTCAGATGAAAAACCTAACGCGTCCATCATTTTATTGAAGGGCTTTAGTATTTTATTGGTCATATTATCCCTCCTTATAACCTACTACCAAATATACCTGTCCCAATACGAACAATATTAGCTCCCTCTTCAATAGCTATTTCAAAATCATTTGTCATTCCCATAGAAAGAAACTTAATATCAAAATTATCATAGTTTAACAACTTAAGATTTTCAAATATTTCCCTCATCCTTTTAAAATAATCTCTAGTTTTATTAACATCTTCACAAATAGGAGGTATTGTCATTATTCCTTGTAATATAATATTTTGAAAGTTAGTCAATTGCTTTGCAAACTCTAAAACATCTTCTTCGTAAATGCCTGACTTTGATTCTTCTTTACCTATGTTCACTTCTATAAGCACAGGCATTTTTCTTCCTATTTTATTAGCTCTTTTATCTATTTCCTCTGCAAGTGGAATACTATCTAAAGAATGTATTAAATCAACTTTATCTATAATGTATTTCACTTTATTCCTTTGAAGATGCCCAATAAAATGCCATTTTACATCTTTAACTTTATCATATTTTTGTAAAAGTTCTTGAGCTTTATTTTCACCGAATATATAAAGACCACAATCTCTAGCTTCTATTATTTTTTCCACTGGATGAGTTTTGCTTACAGCAACAAGTAAAATATCATTTCTTGTTTTTCCAACTTTTGCAGAAGCCTCGTCAATTTTAGAAAAAATTTTTGCTATATTTTCAGATATATTCATTAAATCACCCCTTATTGGTGGATTACTGTCAATGATATAATTCTACACAAAAACTAAAATTCCTTTAAAATAATTTTAATATCAATTTTTTGAAAACTCAAGCATCTTACCATAAAGTATATAGGAAATAAGAGGAGATTGCAGAAGAAATGAGGAAAAATAAAGCTATCATATTTAAAACCTAATAGCGCCATTTAAAAAAGATTAGTGATGATTAATAAGATTTGTATTATACAACAGTAGATGTTATTATATAAATAGATAGTTAATTTTCAGTATTAGGGGGTTTTATAATGTTTTTTCTTAATGTGGTAACCTTTGGGTTTCCACAAAAAGGATGAATCTTTTACCTGATGCCGAAAAAAACTATTATTAAAAAGGAGTTGATATTATGCAAATCGGCAATGTAGTAAAGGTAAAAGAGGACACAACTATAAAAGTAACTAATAAAAAAGAAAAGAAAAACCCAATCAAAAATCAAGGCTGTATAAAAATGAATGATTATTTTGCATTTTAAAAGTCCCTTAAGGGACTTTTAAAATTGTCCCTCTTATAAAAACCAATGATAGTATATCACAAATCTTTATCGTTATCAATTAAATTTTATTAAAAAATAAAAGCCCAAAAGGGCTTTTTATAAAATTATACAAATTAATCCTCCATTTCCTTCATTAATTATTTTTTGCAATGTTTTTTGAAGCTTTTCTTGAATATCTTCTGGCATCTTGTATAATTTATTTTGTAGTCCTTCTTTAACAAGTTCTTCTAAGGTTTTACCAAACATATTAGCCTGCCAAATCTTTTGAGGATTATTTTCAAATTCTTCAAGAAGCGATTTTAAAAGTTCTTCACTTTGTTTTTCAGTTCCTACGATAGGAGAAACTTCTGTTTCAACATCTACCCTTATTATGTGTAAAGAAGGTGCACTTGCACGTAATTTAACTCCAAATTTATTTCCTTGCCTTACTATTTCAGGCTCTTCAAGTTTTAATTCATCTATCTGAGGTGGAACTAATCCATATCCAGTCTCTTTTACTTCTTTTAATGCAGCTTCTATTCTATCATACTCCCTTTTAGCAACTGTAAGATCCTTCATTAAATTGAGAAGATCAAATTCTCCTGTAATATTAAATCCAGAAATCTCACCTAGTATTTTATAGAATAATCCATCCTTAACCTTCATAGTTATTTTAGCAGAACCTTCACCTAATTTCATCTCATCAAGATTTACATCTCCTACAAATTCGTATTCTTTGTATGAATTAATTACAGGCTTTATATCTCTAATCTTTGAAAGATCCTTTATAGAATTTTTAATCGTTAAAATAAAGTTTTTCTTTAACCAATGATCGTTATCTAAATTTTCTACCCAATCTGGAAGTTTTATTCCAATTTCTGTAATAGGAAATTCATATAAAACTCTTTCAAAAATATTATTTATATCTTCTATTCTTAAATTTGCTGCATCAACAATATAAACAGGAACTTTATACTTATCCTCCAATGTTTTTCTTAAATTAATAGTATCTGGATTATACGGATGCGTTGTATTGAGAACTACAATAAAAGGTTTATTTAATGCTTGTAATTCTCTTATTACTCTTTCTTCAGCCTCTATATAATTTTCCCTTGGAATTTCAGTAATACTACCATCGGTCGTGACAACAATCCCAATTGTAGAATGTTCACTAATTACCTTCCTTGTTCCTATTTCCGCAGCCTCAGTAAAAGGAATCTCTTCCTCAAACCATGGAGTCTTTACCATTCTTATTTGGTCATTTTCTAAATGTCCAGTAGCACCATGAACCATATAACCAACACAATCAATCATTTTTACCCTCATTTTTGCATTATCATCTAATTCTATTTCTACTGCTTCATCACTTGGAACAAACTTAGGTTCAACCGTTGTTATTATTTTTCCAGAACCACTTTGAGGTAATGAATCTTTTGTTCTTTCTTTTTTATGGACATTATCAATATTAGGTAAAACTAAAAGTTCCATAAACCTTCTAATAAATGTAGACTTCCCTGTCCTTACAGGTCCAACTACTCCCACATAAATATCTCCTTGGGTTCTTTCAGCAATATCTTTATATATATTGAATTCCTCCACGGTTCTACCTCCTAATACATTTTATCTAGTTTATATATATTTAATTTCAAAAATATTTAGAACAAAAATTCCGTGGAGAAATTAATTTACATAAAAATAAAGTATCCTAAGATTCCACTTAATAATGTTAATAAAATAGGATCTAATTTATATTTCAAAGATAAAACAAAAACAAACAAAAAAATCAAAAATTCTTTAAAACCAATAACCGACTCCTGAAATATAAGCATAGCAGCAGCTAAAATCAATCCTAAAACTATAGGCCTTAAAAATTTAAAAATATCCTCAATAAAATTATTATCTTTAAACTTTATAACAAATTTTAAAAGAATAAGCATTATTATAACAGATGGTAAACAAACCCCCAGGGTACTTATAACTGCACCCGTTACTCCACAAATTTTGTAACCTACATATGTTGCACTATTAATAGCAATAGGACCTGGTGTAACTTGAGAAATAGCAACAATATCTATAAATTCTTTATTAGACAACCAATTATTTATTTCAACAACTTGTAATCGTATTAATGGAAGCATAGCATAGCCTCCACCAAAACTAAACATACCTATTTTAAAAAAAGTAATAAACAATTTTAAAAGAATCATATAAATTTACCCCTTTTAAAATTAATATATAATCCTAAAAGAATGGCTAATAAAATAATATATATGGGAGTTATTTTGTATATCCAAACGCATATAGATATAATTATAACAAAAACAAGTTTTTTAAAATTAAATATTACATTTCTTCCCATCCTAAAAACAGATGCTAACACCATTCCTGCCACTGCCGGTCTTATTCCCATAAATATCCTTTCAATTACATAGCTACTTTTCATTTCAGTAAAACAAGAAGCTATTATAAGTATTATAAAAAAAGATGGCAATATAGATCCTAAAACAGAAAACAAAACTCCTCTTATTCCCATCAACCTATATCCAATAAAAACCGCTGTATTAACAGCAATAGGACCTGGTGAAGCTTGTGCTAAAGCCACCAAGTCCAAAAATTCTTCTTCATCCATCCATCTTTTTTTTTCCACAACCTCTTTTTCTATTAAAGGAAGCATAGCATAGCCTCCACCAAGGGTAAAAGCTCCAATCTTAAAAAAGGTTTTGAAAAGATCAAAAGTTTTCATATAACCACCTTAAATAACATACTCTCTAACTCATCTTTTTTATCTCTTTGCATAAGCTCTGTAACTGCAAGTTTTGGATCTTTACCATTAAATAAAACATTATAAAGTTCTTTAGTTATAGGCATTTCAACTCCTATGCTTAAAGAAAGTTGGTATGTAGATTTTGTAGTATTAACTCCTTCAACAACCATGTTTACCTCTTCTAATGCTTCTTTAAGACTTTTTCCTTTCCCTATAAGTATTCCAGCTCTTCTATTTCTAGAATGCATACTCATACAAGTAACAATAAGATCACCTATACCACTTAATCCTGTAAAAGTCATAGGATTTGCACCTAGAGCTATTCCCAATCTTGCAATTTCAGCTATTCCCCTTGTCATCAAAGCAGCTTTTGTATTATCCCCAAATCCCAAACCATCTGATATTCCTGCTGCAAGTGCTATTATATTTTTTACAGCTCCTCCGATTTCCACTCCAATAATATCGGTATTAGTATAAACCCTAAAATTAGGAGTCATAAATATATCTTGAACTTTTAAAGCTACATCTTCATGTTTTGAAGCCACAACAACAGCCGTAGGAATATCCCTTGATACTTCCTCTGCATGAGAAGGTCCAGATAAAACTGCTACTTTATTTTCTGGAAAAAATTCTTCAATAACTTGAGACATCCTTTTAAAAGTTTTATCTTCTATTCCTTTAGTTAAACTAATAAAAATTTGATCCTTTATTACGCAATCCTTTATTTTAGAACAAACATCTCTAACAGCATGGGAGGGGACAGCTACAACTATCATTTCTGCTCCATCTATAGCTTCTTTTATATCATATTTCGGAATGATATTAGAAGATAAAGTTATGCCTGGTAAATATCTATCATTTTTTCTATTTAATTTTATATCATCTAAAACTTTATCATTTCTATCCCAAACACAAACTTCAAAATTTTTTTTTGATAATAATAAAGAAATTGCTGTCCCCCAGCTTCCTGCACCTAATATTGAAATTTTCATTTTAATCCTCCTTTTTAGATTTATAAATAATCCTTATTGGAGTTCCTTCAAATCCAAAATGCTGCCTTATTTGGTTTTCAAGATACCTATCATATGAGAAATGAACAATTTCTTCATCATTAACAAATATAGTAAAAGTAGGCGGTTTGGTTGAAACTTGCGTAGCATAGTATATCTTAAGAGCTTTACCTTTTTCAACTGGTGGCTGTCTCAACATAACTGCCTCACTTATAACTTCATTTAATGCACCTGTTTTTACTCTCATAGCATTTTGATCTGCAACATATTTAATTAACTCAATTAACTTTGCTACTCTCTGACCTGTTTTAGCTGATATATATATAATAGGAGCATAAGCTACAAATGAGAGAGCAGTCCTAATTTTATTAGTATATTCGTTCATAGTTTTATCGTTTTTTTCTATTAAGTCCCATTTATTTACAACTATTATGATACCTTTACCAGCTTCATGAGCAATACCTGCAATTTTTTCATCCTGTTCAGTAACACCTTGTGTTGCATCTATCATTATGAGGCAAACATCTGCCCTATCTATTGCAGCAAGAGAACGAATAACACTATATTTCTCTATTTCTTCTTTTATCCTACTTTTTCTTCTTATACCAGCTGTATCTATAAATAAAAACTTTTCACCATTTATTTCTACTAAGCTATCTATAGCATCTCTTGTAGTTCCTGGAATATCACTAACTATTGCTCTTTCTTCACCAGACAGTCTATTTAATAAGGAAGACTTACCTACATTAGGTTTTCCTACTATAGCTACCTTTATATAATGTGATTCTTCATCATCTTCAACTCTATCCTTAAAATGCTTTACAACTTCATCTAACATATCTCCAAGTCCTAAGCTTAATGCAGCTGAAATAGTAATAGGTTCTCCTAAACCTAGTGAATAAAACTCATATTTATTATCTTCAAGCTTTAAATTATCAATCTTATTTACAACTAAAACTACAGGCTTATTTACCCTTCTTAACATTTCAGCTACTTCTATATCAGTGCTTGTTAACCCCTCTTTCCCATCAACCATAAATATTATCACATCAGCAGTTTCAATAGCTATTTGAGCCTGTCTTTTCATTTGTTTTAATATAATATCATCACTTTCAGGTTCAATACCACCAGTATCAACTAATGTAAATTTATAATTAAGCCACTCTACTTCTGCATAAATTCTATCCCTTGTTACGCCAGGAGTATCTTCAACTATAGCTATTCTTTTGCCAACTAATTTATTAAAAAGTGTGGATTTACCTACATTAGGTCTTCCAACAATAGCTACTATAGGCTTTGCCATTTATATCACCTCACTTACTATTTTTTCGATAAGGTCTTCACCAGTATATTTTACTTTAATAGCTTTAACATTTAATTCTCTTTCAAGCTCTAATAAAGTTACATCATCTAAAAATATATCTTTATCTGCTTTAAGCATATTATTAGGAATGAATAATAGGTTTTCTTTTATAACACCATTTAATTGTTTTATTATATCTTTTCCTGTTAAAAGTCCTGCAACAGTAATTCTTTCCCCAAAAAATTCATTTTTTATCTTATAAACATTAATTTTAGTATTTAATTTTTTTCCGATTATGTTAGCAAAAACTTTTAAATATCCATAAAATGATTCCCCTGTAATAAAAGCTATTTCTTTACCTTTACCATCATAATTACAATCCTTTAAATTTTCAATAACTTGTTTTTCAAAAAATCTAATCATTCCAATACCATCTTCCAATTGTTCAAAATCTCCATAATGCTCATAACAAGGCAGTTCAACTCCTGCCATTACATAAAATTCATCTGCAAGTCTTACAAAAGGAGTCTTTAATTTTTTATTAAAACTTTCTTGTAATGGTTTTATAAATTCAATAAGTTCCAACGATCTTTTATGATCATATCCTTCAATTTTATATAAATTTTGCCTATATTTTGTTATTCCAACAGGAACAACAGCTACATTTTGAATATTAGGGTAATATTTTGAAAGATCCTCTAATGTTCTTTTTAACTCTTCTCCATCATTTATACCATAACATAAAACTATTTGACAATTAATATTTATACCACCATCTACTAGTTTTTTCAATTGTTCGTTTATTTTTGCTGCTTTTTTATTATTAAGCATTCTTACCCTTAACTGTGGATTAGTAGTATGAACAGAAACATTAATGGGACTTATTTTATACTTAATTATTTTTTCTAACTCTTCATCTTTCATATTAGTTAAAGTAACAAAATTCCCCTGCAAAAACGAAAGCATAGAATCATCATCTTTAAAATATAAACTTTGCCTCATGTTAGGTGGAAGTTGATCTATAAAACAAAATATACACTTATTATGACATCGTTTAGGATTTTCTATGGAAGGATCTAAAAGTTCTAATCCTAAATCTTCATCAAAATCCTTCTCTATTTCAATTTCCCATTCTTCTCCATAAGGTTTTTTTATAACTAAATTTAAGTATTCATCAGCTATTAAAAATTTATATTCTAAAATATTGTCAACTTCGTTTCCATTTATTCTTAAAATAACATCTCCAGGCTCTATTCCTACTTCATGACCAATAGAACCAAAAGTTACATTTTTCACTATCAATTCTCTTTTTTTCACTTTTTTCACCTCATCGCATTTTCATAATTTTAATATTATCATTTAAAAAAAATAATATCAAGAAAAATAAAAACTTCGGCATTCCGAAGTTTTTATAAAGGAAAAGTAATTTTAAATGTAGTTCCTTCCCCAACTTCACTATATACATCAATCTTACCTTTCATAAGATTAACAATGTGCTTTACAATAGCCAAACCTAAGCCAGTTCCTCCTAAACTTCTTGACCTTGCTTTATCTACTCTATAAAATCTTTCAAATAATCTTGGTAAATGTTCCTTAGAAATGCCTATTCCATTATCTATAACATAAATTTCAACTTGCCTGTCTAATTTTAATGCTTTTAATAAAACTTTTCCTCCTTCATTTGTATATTTTATAGCATTATCTATAAGATTTATCATCATTTGCTTAAATTTATCCCTGTCTCCGTAAATAATTATTTCATTACAATTGTTTTCAAAATCTATAGTTATATTTTTATTTTTTGCCAAAGGATTCATTATATATATAACTTCTTCAATCAATTCAATAACATTTAATTTTTCAAAATTAATAGCATAATCCTTATTTTCAAGTTCTGATAGAGTTAAAATATCATTTATAAGTTTTGTTAACCTCTCTGCTTCTATGTTAATAATATCTAAAAATTTTCTTCTTATTTTTTCATCTTCTACATCTTTTAACGTTTCAGCAAATCCTTTAATAGAAGTTAATGGGGTTTTTAACTCGTGGGAAACATTTGCCACAAAATCTGAACGCATATTTTCAAGCATCTTCATTTTCGTAACATCCTGAATCACCATCAAAGTTCCTAAATCTTCATTAGCTTTATCATTATTATAAACCTTAGTTGTTCTTATTTTTAAATATTTTACATCAGGAAATGATATTTTTAACTCAACTTCTTCTTCTATATTTTCCTTAATTAAATCCTCCAAATCTAAATTTTTAACAACTTCAATTAAGTGCTTTCCTGTAACATCTTCTTTTATATCAAACATTTTTCTAGCTGCAGGGTTAACCAATATAATATTTTGATTATTATCAAATACAATAACTCCATCATCCATACTCTTTAAGATAGAAATCAATTTATTTTTTTTGTCTTCCAAATCTAGAATAGTTTCCTCAAGACGTGCAGCCATAATGTTAAAAGCATGCCCAAGCTGACCTATTTCATCATTCGTTTTAATTCTTATCCTTTTATCATATTCTCCCATAGAAATTATAGTTGCAATTTTTATGAGCTCTTTAATAGGTTCAACAAATTTATTTAAAAAAAACCATAATAATCCAGATGATAAAGACAAAGATATAAAAATAGTAATAAACAAAAAGTATAAAATCTTTTCTTGCATAATCTTAACTAAATCTAATTCCATAGATATTCTCATTACAAGAATATCACCATTTAATAAAAATTTTTTGGCATAATAAAACATCATTTTATCCAATGTAAAACTTTTTCTAAAGCTAATTCCTATTCCTTTATTAAGGGCCTCAATAAATTCCTTACGATCTTTATGATTTTCTAAAACTTTGCTATCAACATCCGAATCTCCTAATACAGTCCCATCTTTTTTGATTATTGTTACTCTTTTATTAATATCAGACTTAATATTTTTAGCTATTAAATCAAAATCCTTTAAATTAGAAGCTTTTAAATATTCTATGGATAAGCTTGCTTGATAATCCATTTCATTTTTTAATACATTAATTAAAAAGTTCTTAACATAATAATAAACCAAAGCTCCCATTATTGTTACCGTCATAATCAAAACTGCTATAGTAAAAAATATTAACTTTTTTCTCATCAAATCACCTTATTCTTTAAATTTATAACCTATACCTCTTACAGTTTCTATATATTTAGGATTCCTATCGTCATCCTCAATTTTTTGCCTCAAATGCCTTACATGAACATCAACAGTTCTTGTTTCACCGTAATATTCATATCCCCATACTTTATCCAGCAAGAAATCCCTAGTTAAAACCTTTCCTTTATTCAATACTAATAATTTTAATAATTCAAATTCTTTAAGCGTTAAATCTATCTTAACACCATTTTTCAAAACTTCACGTTTATCAAAATCTAATTTTAAATCATGAATATAAACAACGTTGCTTTTTTCTTGCTTATTATTTCTTCTTAAAACTGCTTTTACCCTAGCTAAAAGTTCCCTTATAGAAAATGGTTTAGTAATATAATCATCTGCTCCTAACTCTAAACCTAATATTTTATCAAATTCTTCGCTTTTAGCTGTTAACATAATTATTGGTATGTTAGATGTATCTTCATTCTTTTTTATTTCCTTACAAACATCAAATCCATCCATCTCAGGAAGCATAACATCTAATAATATAAGATCAGGCTTTTTTTCGCTAGCTAACTTTAATCCTTCTTTACCATCTAAAGCATAAAAAACCTTATAACCATTGGTTTCTAAGTTATATTTTAACAACTCAATAATATGAAGTTCATCATCTATAATAAGTATTTTTTCTCCTGCCATGTAATCACTCCTTAAATTGTATAATATTCAATTGCCTTCCTGCTAAAATTCCCTCTCTCCTGTAAGAATAATAATTCTCATTACAACACGTACACACATTGGTAACGTAAATATTTTCCTCAGACAACCCTGCTTTTAATAACTGCTCTTTATTTTCCTTCCAAAGATCAACAAAATATTTGTTTTCTCTAATAAAAAACTTAAAATATCTAGCTACATCTTCCTTTACTTCAAAACAACAAGGCCCTATAGAAGGACCTATATTTGCTATTAAATCTAAGGGATTACAATTTAAACTTTTAATCATATATTCTACCACATTAAAAGCAATATTTTTAGCAGTTCCTTTCCAACCAGCATGAACTGCAGCTATGAATTTTTTTACTTTATCAACTATAAATATCGGAACACAATCTGCTGTAAAAACAATTATAGGAATATTAGGTGCAATTGCAATAATGGCATCTCCTTGCCTTCCTCTAACTTCATTAATATTATTTTTATCCACAACAACTATATTAGTTTCATGAACTTGTTTTAAAAAAACAGCATTTTCAGCATAAAAACCTAATCTAGTAATTTTTTCGTATATATTATTAGTTAATTTTTTACTTTCAAGAATATTTTTGTATTCATCACAAGTTATGCCTAAACATTTATCAGAATTTAGATAAGTTAAAAAATTAAAATCAAACATTCTACACCACCATATTATATTTTATCACAAAAAAATAAAAATTTTAAAATCAATCTCTATTTTCACTTAATAATTTTTGTAATTCTTCTAAAAATGTATTTATATCCTTAAATTGTCTATACACAGAAGCAAACCTAACATATGCAACATCATCTAAATCCTTTAATTTCTTCATAACCAACTCTCCAATAAAACTACTCTCCACTTCTTGTTTCATAGTATTATAAACATGTTTTTCAACTTCATTTACAAGTTCTTCAATTTTTGATATAGAAATAGGCCTTTTTTCACAAGATTTTAAGACTCCAACTAGTATTTTCCTTTTATCAAAAGGCTCTCGTCTACCATCTTTTTTTATTACATATACAGGAATATCTTCAACCTTTTCATATGTAGTAAATCTTCTATTACAATTTAAACATTCTCTTCTCCTTCTTATAGAAGTATTATCTTCTGTAGGTCTTGAGTCTAAAACTTTAGTCTCAATATAGTTGCAATATGGACACTTCATATTTTTCATCCCCATCTTTTATTATTTTCTAAAAATGTATTATATCATCTATGTAATTAAATGTCTATTCATTGCCTTCTTTTAAAGTATCTATAAGTATTACATCAATACCTATAGTTCTAATCTTATCCCAACTTATAAGCAACTCATCTTTCTTTCTAAAAATAGAAAGGAAATTATTTTGTGGAGGAATAACTATATACTCTATCCTCGTTAAATCATCATCAAAAATAACATCACTTACAAACCCCAACCTTTTTCCCTTATTAATATCAATTACCTCCATTTGTCTTAAATCTGATAACGTAAAAAATTGATCATTTAAATTATCCCTCATAAATCCACCCCCTTTAAAATTATATGATTAAAAAACAAAAAATATAGGTGTCAAAACTAACTTATTGACACCTATTAAATATATTTTCTTAAATGATTTAAAGCAGATTTTTCTAATCTTGATACTTGAGCTTGAGAAATACCTATCTCTTCTGCTACCTCCATTTGAGTTTTACCTTCAAAAAACCTCATCATTAAAATCATTTTTTCCCTTTTATTTAGCTTCTTCAAAGCTTGTTTTATAGCTATATTCTCCACCCATGCATCATCGTCATTTTTGGTATCGCTTATCTGATCCATAACATAAATAGCATCTCCACCATCATGATATATAGGCTCAAATAATGATACAGGATCCTGTATAGCATCCAGAGCAAAGACCACTTCTTCTCTTGGTATATTAAGTTCTTTAGCAATCTCAGATATCGTAGGTTCTTTGTTGTTTTCTGAAACTAATTTATCTCTAACTTGAAGTGCTCTATAGGCAATATCCCTTAAAGATCTGCTTACTCTTATAGAATTATTATCTCTTAAATATCTTCTAATTTCACCTACAACCATAGGAACTGCATAAGTAGAAAATTTTACATTTTGTTCAATATCGAAATTATCTATAGCTTTAATAAGACCTATACAACCCACTTGAAAAAGGTCATCAACATTTTCTCCTCTATTATTAAATCTTTGTATCACACTTAATACTAACCTTAAATTCCCTTTAATAAATTTTTCTCTAGCCTCTTTATCTCCATGCTTCATTCTAATTAATAATTCTTTCATCTCTTCATTTGTAAGAACAGGCAACTTTGAAGTATTTACGCCACAAATCTCAACCTTATTATTTGCCATAGCCTTAATTCAACTCCTTCGGTTATACTTACATTATAATTATTCCCGAAGGATATTTTTTTTATTCTTTTCATAAATTTACATTTTATTTCATAATTAAACCATCTTTGAAATTTCTTTCCTTAATCTTTTTATAATTCTTTTTTCTAATCTTGAAATATAAGATTGAGATATCCCAAGTATATCTGCAACTTCTTTTTGGGTTTTTTCTCCATCTCCTTTTAGTCCAAATCTAAGTTCCATAATTTGTCTTTCTCTTTTGCTTAACCTTTCCATTGCATTCATTAAAAGTTGTTTTTCAACCTCATCTTCTATATGATGATAAATCAAGTCATTGTCTGTTCCTAATATATCAGATAATAACAATTCATTTCCATCCCAATCTACATTTAAAGGCTCATCAAAGGATATCTCACTTCTTATTTTACTGTTTCTTCTTAAATACATTAAAATCTCATTTTCAATGCATCTTGAAGCATATGTGGCTAATTTAATCTTTTTCGTAGGTTCAAAAGTATTAACTGCCTTTATAAGTCCAATTGTTCCAATAGATATTAAATCTTCAATGCTGACATTAGTGTTTTCAAATTTTTTTGCAATATATACAACTAATCTCAAATTTCTTTCTATTAATATTTCTTTAACCTTTTCATTACCATTTTTTAACTCCTCAACAAGCATGTTTTCTTCTTCATTACTTAAAGGTGGAGGTAAAACATCTGCACCACCGATATAATATACTAAGTTTGTATTAAATATTTTTTGCTTAATCCATAAAAATATTTTATTAAAAAAATTGAAAATTAAATTTATAAATCTCATAAAAAACCCCCCTTATTTTATTATCTCTGGAAAACCTAATGCATCAAAAAAGCTATCCTGAGATAAAGGTAAATGATAAAAAGCTAATATTACATCTTCTATCTTTTTTAATTTTTTATCCTTTTTTACTAATATCTTGTCAATTTTAATACCAACAATTAATCCATTATTAATTCCTATTGCATTATATGGAATAAGTCTTATCCTGTTTTTATATTCTGAATTTAAAATTTCTCTTGAAAATTCTTCATAGGTTTTTGCCATCAAGAGTTTATTATATAACTCCTGGGTTAAAATACCCTTTAATGGTTTAAAATAAGCAACAATTACCGGGGCATTAGTTAATGGATCCTTTAAATTATTTCCCGTATCTATAAGCGTTTTTATAGTTTGATGTTTATCATCTAAAAATACTTCAATATCTACTATAAAATTATCTTCAAAAAAGTATGAATCAACATAATCAAAAGCTATTTTAACAAAACAAACACCTATAATACTTCCTAATATCAAATAAATTTGAGACATCCTATTTAATAACAACACTCCATTTACATTACTTAAATCTTTATGGCCTAAATAAAATATAGCCATTATACTGCCACCGATCAAAAATGTTTCTAAATAGAATAACAAAATAAGTTTAACAATTTCTCTTAATGTATAAGGAAAAAAAGCAATCACAATCATCAACAAAGAAACAAAAATCTTCATTAAAACATTAAAATAGATCTGCATATTTGGCATTAAAATTATAAGTACATATAAAGCACCAACTAAAGCTGATAATATAAGGCGCCAGTTTGGAACCTTTGACCTTACTAGTCTTTTTAATAAATAAAGTAAAAAATAATTCATAAATAAATTTTCAATAAACACAATATCAATATACAGTATGTCCCCCATAAATATCCCCCACACCTGTTTATAATAATTATAAAAAGTTTTTTACTTAAAATTTGTCGTTTTACATTTATATAAATATATTATTTATCAGCAAATTATTACTTTATGTTTTTCATTTTCACAAAAAAATAAAAAATACGGTATTAGGAAAACCCAATACCGCATTATCTTCTTCTAGGATTTCTTAAGAATGGAGGTAAATCTAAGTCTCCACCAATTACATCTATATCAATTTTTCGAGGTTCTACTTCAGCTTTCTCTACAGGAACTTCTTTATTAGCTCTTAAATGTTCTTCAAAACCCGTTGCTATAACTGTAATTCTTATCTCATCTCCTAACGAATCATCAATAACTGCTCCAAAGATTATATTAGCATCAGGATCTGCAGCTTGCCTTACTTGATCAGCTGCTTCTGCCACTTCAAACATTGTTAAATTAGATCCACCTGTTATGTTTAATAATACTCCTGTTGCACCATTTATAGTTGTTTCCAACAATGGGCTTGAAATTGCTTGCTTTGCAGCTTCAACAGCCCTTCCTTCTCCTGAAGCCCTTCCTATTCCCATATGAGCAATACCTTTATTTAACATAATAGTTCTAACATCAGCAAAGTCTAAGTTTATAAGGCCAGGAACTGTTATAAGGTCAGAAATACCTTGAACACCTTGTCTTAAAACATCATCAGCAATTTTAAAAGCTTCCGTCATTGGAGTTTTTTTATCTACAACCTGAAGTAATCTATCATTTGGAATAGTAACAAGTGTATCTACTTTTTCTTTTAATTTCATTATTCCTTTTTCAGCATTAAGCATTCTTTGTCTACCTTCAAAAATAAATGGCTTAGTAACTACACCTACAGTCAATATTCCTAGTTCCTTTGCAACTTCTGCAACAACAGGCGCAGCTCCTGTTCCTGTTCCACCACCCATTCCTGCAGTAATAAATATAAGATCTGCACCCTTTAAAGCTTGCATAATTTGTTCTATGCTTTCCTCTGCAGCCTTTTGTCCAATTTCAGGATTAGCACCTGCTCCTAATCCTTTTGTTAATTTATCTCCTATTTGTATCTTTATTCCTGCTTTAGAATAATTTAACGCCTGTTTATCTGTATTTATAGAAATAAATTCTACTCCTTTCAATCCAAACTCAATCATTCGATTAACAGCGTTATTTCCACCACCGCCAACTCCTACTACTTTTATTTGAGCACCAGTATCTACATTGAATTCGAAATCTATCACATAAATACCCCCTTTATATTTTAAAAGAAATCTGCAAAAAATTCCTTAATTTTTTCTATCCATGATATCTTTACTTCTTCAGTTTCTTGTGATACAGCTACTTCATCCTTTTCAACTTCTTTAGGTTTTACATTCTTCTTTAAGTCAATTTGAACTGAACTTGCTCTTTTTTGTTTTAAAACATACATAGCAATACCAGCAGAAGCAGAATACATAGGGTTTGCCACACCTATATAATTTGGATATCCAAATCTAATTGGAACATCAAAAAAGCTTTGAGCATAATCTTGTATACCTTTTATGTTAAATAAACCACCACCAGTTATTACTATACCTGCTCCTAAAGCATTTAAAAGATTATTCTTTTCAAGTTCATTTTTAATTAATAACAACATTTCCTGAATTCTGGCCTCCATTATTTCAGCTACGTCAATTATATGTATTTCTTTTTCTCCTTTTCCTGCTATATTATTTATTTTTATTATATCATCATTTTTAATTAAACTAGCAGTAGCAACTCCATATTGTCTTTTTATTTTTTCTGCATCATTAAAAGTTATTTTGCATAATAATGAAATGTCATTGGTTATATGATTGCCGCCTACAGGTATTAATTTTGAATAAATTAAAGTTTTTCTCTTAAATACAGAAATATCCATAGTTTCAGCACCTACATCAACTAGTGCTACTCCAAGTTCTCTTTCATCATCATTTAGAACAATTGTTGATGTAGCAAGGGGCTCTAAAATAATTCCATCTACCATTAATCCAGCTTTTTGAACAGTTCTAATTATGTTTTGAACATTTGTAGTAGATGCAGCAACTAATTTAGCATCTACTTCAAGCCTTACCCCAACCATTCCAACTGGATCTCTTATCTCATCATACCCATCTACAATGTATTGTTGAGGTATAATATCTATTATTTCTTTATCCGGCGGAAGCGCAACAACTTTTGCGGCTTGAATTACCCTTGAAACATCCTCTTCTGTTATTTCTTTATCTTCACGGGATACTGCAATAACTCCTTTATTATCAATTAAAGTACAGTAACCTCCTTTTATGTTAACAAAAGTAGATTTTATCTTAATATTAGACATTTGCTCTGCCATTTCTACAGCATTTTTAATAGCTTCAACTGTAGAATCTATATCAACAATTACCCCTTTTTTTACACCACTACATTCGGAGGTCCCAACACCAATAACATTAAACTGTTTCTTGTTAATTTCTGCAATAACTACACTTACCTTTGAAGAACCAATGTCCATCGAAACTACTACATTGTTCATCTATATTAAACCTCCTTAATCCTAAAATACACCTAATAAATATAATTCAACAAAATTATAAAAATTCCTTTTTAAAATTAACAAAATTATTTGGTAATTCTTATATATTTAGGAATTATATTTTTTTTTAAACCATTTATATGAATGTTCTTTTCTTTTGTCATTCTAACATATAGTTGCCTATATTGCAGTTCTTTTATTTTGCTCTCTGGCATAGTCATAGCAAAATATAACGCATCTGGATCTCCTATAGCCAATATTTCAAAAGGAGGAACAATATACTCACCATTAATCTTTATAACAGGCCCCTCGCAAGTTACTTCTGATGTAGAAATAATTCTTTTCCCATTTACAGAAATAGCTTCTGCTCCAGCATTTTTTAAATCAAATATTACATATAATATATCACTATTGTGGGTAATATAATCTAATACATTATCATCATTAAAACTATAATTTCTATTATCATCTATAATTATCTTAAGCCCAGGACCTTCAACATCTTCATACCCTGAAAAAATTTTAACATAATCTAATTCTTTTTTCATTGAATTTAAAACACTTTGATTAACTTTATTGCTGTTTTGGTATTCTTCCAACTTATTTTTTAATAAAGTTAAATCATTTTCTAAACTTCTTATCTCATCCTTTAATTGAGTTAATTCCAATGTCTTTTTTTGAAATTCCACATACGTTAATATTAAGGTTGGTTTAAACGGAAAAGTAATAATAAAAGATGTTAATATAACACCACACAAAATCCCTAATGTAAGAAGGAAAATATCCTTTATATTAAACCTCATCATTTTTCCTCCTTACATTTTTACTACGTGCCATACTAAGAATTAGCCTCCTAATAATAGCAAAATTATTAAACAATCTACTTCCAAAAACAAATACAGCTGCTAAATATATAGGAACATTAAGCCTATCTCCTAAGTAAGCTAGCAAAGAAGCTATTATAACATTACCGAAAAAACCTGATATAAATATATCAGATTCAAACTTACCTTCTAAATAAGCTCTAAACCCACCAAACACTGAATCTAATGCTGCTAATATAGCAACAGGAACATACGTTGAATAAGCAGCTGGTATATCAACTTTTAAAAACAGTCCCAAGATAATTCCTATTAAAAGCCCAATTAAAGGTATCAACTTCTCACCTACTTCCTTTAACAAATTTATATTCTAATAACTTGTTATACTTTGATATTTTAATATTATCGGATCTAACTATTTTAATATCAAAACCTCCTATCTTCTTCAAAACTTCAATTATGCTATCAGGCATTTTAAATGCTCCTTCTAAGATTGCAGGATCACCAATTGCTTTGATAACAAAGGGCTGTGATGGATCAAATTTGCTATCATTTATTTTAATAGATAATCCTGCTTGTCTAATCTGAGTTCTACTAACGTACCTTTCTCCATTTATTGATATCGCCTCTGCCCCTGCTGAATTTAACTCATTTACAATATCTATTAAATCTTTATAATAAATTTGCGAAGGCTGTTTATTTGAAATATCGTTAATAGGAGTTATAGTAATTTCAATCCCAGGTCCTTCAACATCTGTAAGCCCTGCTAATACTCTTAAATTATCTAATTCTTCCTTCATCTTACTTGCAATTTTATTTGTGCTTGCTACAGATTGTTCTATTTCATCTATTCTTTTTTGGTATTCTTCAACCTTTTTTTGTAATTCATCCCTCTGCTTTTTTAAATCTTCTGCCTCTTTTACAAGATTTTCAAACTGTCTTGTAGTATACTGATATTTAGGAGTTTTTATATATCTTAATTGATAGGTAATCATAAAACCTAAAATCATACAAATTATACCTACCCACAATTGCGAGGATACCCTTCTCATTTTGTATCTCCTTTCACCTTCTTTTAAATACTGCTACTCCACTTGAACGTACTTGTATAATTCCTTTTTGGTTTTTAAGTATATCACTTTTTAATATAGATTTTGCATATGCTAATTTATAATCTAAATTGCTACAGTCTCCAACATCGATGTCTATACCCTTATTAGTTTTAAAAGTTATATTATCAATATTACTTAGATTAACAGATACAATTCCTAATTCTTTAGTATAATCCGAAATTTTTAATACTTCAATTAAAGATTTCAATATTTTTTCATCATTCGTAACATATTCATTAGGAACATATTCTTTTATCTTTATTCCTTCAATTACAAAGATTTTATCAGTAGGAAAACTATCTAATTCCTGTATCATTCTCCCCTTATCATCTATGCTTATAAATAAGTTATCTAACTTTATAATACCTCTAATTTTTTTCTCCTTTATAATTAAAGTTACAGATGATGGAATATTTCTTTTAATCACTACATCTTCAATATATGGATTATTTTTTATTCTTTCTTTAACCTTTTCTAAAGAAATTAAAAATATATTTTTATTGTAAAGTTCAGAAAGAACAATTATTTCATCTTTAGATACCAAATAATTTCCTTGAACATTTATAACCTTTATATTAAAATAACTTGACCTAGTTAAAAGAAAAAACAAAAGAAAAACAAAAACAAGGAAAATAAACATACGTGCTTTTTTATTATTCTTTTTCTCCATATTAATCATCCTTTTTTAGGTAATTAACTATTATTTCATAAATCTTTTCGCTAGCATCTACCATTGCCATTTTTCTAGAATTAAAAGACATTTTTTCAAGCAATTCTTTATTAGTTATTAAATTAATAACCTGTTCAGAAAAAACTTCATCGTTTATCTGTGCTTCCTTTATAACTATAGCAGCTCCATTTTGTTCTAAATTTAACGCGTTGTATTCTTGATGATTATTTGCAACATTAGGCGAAGGTATCAAAATAGCTGGAATGCCAAGAGAAGTTATTTCTGATATTATCGTAGCTCCAGCTCTACTTATTATCAAATCACAAGACGTTAAAGCATCATCCATATTATAAACATATGGAACAATGACAATTCCTTTGTAATCCTTAATGTTTTTTTGTTTTAAAGTTTTTAAAACTCTATCGTATTCTCTTTCACCAGTTATAAAAATAAGCTGAATATCCTTTTCAATAAGCTTTGGTATTAAACTTATAACAAAATCATTCAACCTAGTAGCTCCCCTGCTTCCTCCTACTGCAAGTATAGTAGATTTACTAGGATCTAATCCCCATTTAGACTTATTATTTTCTCCAATCTTATTTAATATATTTTCTCTAACAGGATTTCCAGTTAAAACTACTTTATTTTTAGGAAAATACTTTTCAGAATCTTTAAATGTTATAGCAACTTTATTCACAAAGTGAGATAAAACCTTATTGGTTAAACCTGGAATAGCATTTTGTTCATGAATTACCGTAGGTATTCCTTTTAAACTTGCAGCTAAAACTACAGGTCCGCAAACATATCCTCCTGTTCCAATAACAATGTCAGGCTTAAACTGTTCTATTATCTTACTTGCTTCAAAAAAACCTTTAAATACTTTTTTTATTGCTGAAAAAGTTTTTAATGATATTTTTTTATTTAAACCTTCCACAGTTATAAACTTTATATCAAACCCTTCATTAGGAACTAACTTTTTTTCTAATCCATTTTGTGTCCCAACAAATAATATTTTAGCATTAGGATTCTTTTCTAATATCTTTTTAGCTATTGCTATTCCTGGATAAATATGTCCTCCAGTTCCTCCTCCAGATATTAAAACTTTCACTTTTATCACTCCGTTCTAAATATCTCTTGAAATATTTAAAAGTATACCTAAAGCAATTAAAGTAAATAAAAGTGATGAACCTCCATAACTTATAAGAGGCAATGTAACTCCTGTAACAGGCATAGATGATGATACAACTAAAAGATTAATACTTGATTGTATAGCAATAAGTGAAGTTATTCCTGTTGCTAACAAAGTCCCAAATTTATCTTTACAATTTATAGCAATCCTTATACCTCGCCATATAAGAATTGAAAATAAAAGTATTATAATAAAAACTCCTATAAAACCTAATTCTTCTCCAATTATTGAAAATATAAAGTCATTTTGAGCTTCAGGAATATAGTAATTTTTTTGCCTGGATTGTCCAAAACCAACTCCAAAAAGTCCTCCTGCCCCTAAAGCATATAAAGATTGTATAGCTTGATATCCATTGCCAAGAGGATCAGCCCATGGATTTAAAAATGCAGTAAATCTTCGCCATCTATAATCAGCGCTCTTTATAAGTAAAAAACCTCCTATACAACCTATAAACAATATCAAGCTAAGCTGGCTAATCTTAGCTCCAGCAACAAATAACATAGAAAAAGCTGTTGCCATAACAATAACAGAAGTACTCATATTAGGTTCTATTATTATCAACCCTGCAAATAATCCTGATATAATCAAAACAGGCAAAACACCCTTTAAAAAAGACTTTACTTTTTCTCCCTTTCTAGTAAGCATATCTGAAAGATAAACAACCAAAACTATCTTAGATAACTCAGATGGTTGTATACCAAGCCCTCCAAATCCAATCCATCTTCTTGCTCCTTTAACAGGCGGCAAAGCTAATACAATAACAAGTAAAAATATAGTTATGAGCATAGCTAATCCAATAAGCTTCCTATTTCTATATCTTTTATAATCTACCTTTGAAGTTATAAACATAAATACAATACCTAAAATTGCCCATACAGTTTGACGTTTAAGATGATAAAACCCGTCATTATAAATTTCCTTATCAATATACATACTTGCACTAAAAACCATATTTATACCAATAACCAAAAGTATAACAATAACAGCAAACAAAACGTAATCAAAAGATTTGCTCTTACTCATACTAACCTCCTAAATACTTATTGCTAAAAAAGCAATTAAACACAACACAGCGGTAAATATAGCAAACCATGCTACAATCTTAGTTTCATGTTCTCCTTTTTGCTCAAAATGATGATGTAACGGTGCCATCTTAAATACTCTTTTTCCAGTTAATTTAAAAGATATAACCTGTATTATAACCGACAATGTTTCAATAACATATACTCCACCAACAATTACTATAATAAAAGGCATTTTTAACAACACAGCAAGTGCAGAAATAGCTCCTCCTAAAGCTAAAGACCCTGTATCTCCCATAAATACCTCAGCAGGATATGCATTAAATTTTAAAAATCCTAATAAACTACCTGCTAAAGCTCCACAAAATATTGACAAATCTTTTTTGCCTAACCCATAAGTAACAACAGCAAAAAATACACTCACAATAAGAGTTACAGTCGCAGCAAGCCCATCTAATCCATCAGTTAAATTTACTGCATTGGTAGTCCCTACAATAACAAAAATCATAAATGGAATATACCAAATTCCTAAGTCTATAAAAGAATTAGTAAAAGGAATGTGCACCATACTACCTATTTGAGTATTTTTATATGCATAAAAAGATAATATAAATGCAAAAGTTATTTGCCCAATCAATTTTTGATATGCTCTTAAACCTAAATTTCTCTTCTTTATTATCTTTATACTATCGTCTAAAAGTCCAATAATTCCAAATCCTATAGTTGTCAAAAGGGCGATAAGTAAAGCTCCTGTTAATTTACCAACCACCGTAAAAATTGTTATCGTAATACTTAATATAAATATAATTCCACCCATTGTAGGAGTTCCAGCTTTTTTAAAATGAGATTTAGGTCCTTCTTCTCTAATTGCTTGCCCAAATTTAAACTTTCTTAATGCAGGAATAACAACTGGTCCCAATAGTAAAGAGATAATAAAAGCAATTATTGTAGCATAAATTGTTATCTGCATTTTCTTCCCCTCTTCCCTTTAAATCTTTTGCTCTATTTCCTTCAAAAATTCATTAACTATTTCTTTTTCATCAAAAGGTATAACTTTATCTTTTATAATTTGATATGTTTCGTGCCCTTTTCCAGCTATAACTATTACATCTCCTTCATTGGCATTCATTAAAGCATATTTAATAGCTTCTTTTCTATCCACTATAACTTTATAAGGACAACCCGTGCTTTCAACTCCAGGCAATATATCCTGTATTATTTTTTCAGGGTCTTCACTTCTTGGATTATCAGAAGTTACGATACAAAAATCTGCTAAACTACCTGCAGCCTTCCCCATAAGGGGTCTTTTAGTTTTATCTCTGTCTCCACCAGCACCAAACAATATCACTAGCTTGCCTTTTGTATATTCCCTTGTTGCTTTTAATATATTTTCAATACCATCTGGAGTATGAGCATAATCTATTATAACGGTAAAACCTTTTTTAGAATTTATCTTTTCACTTCTACCTGGAACACTTTTTAAACTTTCTAGCCCTAATTTTATAGTTTTTAAATCAATTCCTAAAGAAATTGCAGCTGCAGCACATCCAAGGGCATTATAAACATTAAACTTTCCTGGTAAATGCAAATTAATATCAACTTCTTGATTGTCATAACATAATGTAAATATAGTTCCGCTATCTTCTATTTTAAGGTTTTTAGCAAACACATCTGCTAAATTTTCTATTCCAAAAGTTATAACATTACAATTTACTAAATCTAAAGCTTTCCTTCCGTAACTATCATCAATATTAATTATAGCATGTTTTGTCCTTTCAAAAAGCTTTAATTTAGCTTTAAAATAATTTTCCATAGTTTTATGAAAATCAAGATGATCCTGAGTAAGATTTGTAAATATTCCTGCTTCAAATGTAACTCCATAAACCCTATCAAGTTCTAATGAATGGGACGATACCTCCATTACACAAAAATTACATTTGCTTTCAACCATTTGCCTAAACATAAATTGTAAATCCATAGACTCTGGAGTAGTTCTTTTGGCTTCAACTATATTATCTCCTATAATGTTATAAATCGTCCCAATTAGACCAGTTTTTAAATTTTTAGCTTCTAATATGCTTTTCATCATAAAGGTTGATGTTGTTTTTCCATTTGTTCCTGTAATACCTATAACTTTTAATTCTTTTAAAGGATTGTTATAAAAATTTGAAGAAATAATTGCCATTGCTTTTCTTGTATCTTTTACTTTTACTAATGTAACGTTTTTACTTAAATTTACATTTTTACTTACAACTAAAGCCACAGCTCCATTGCTTACTGCTTCCTCTGCAAATTTATGACCATCTAATGAAAAACCTTCTATGCAAAAAAACAACGTCCCTTTTTCAACCTGTTTACTATTATAAGAAATCTTTTTAATCTCTACATCCTCACCTATAAGCTCATAACTATCTAAACCATATAATAAGTCTTTAAGCTTCATAAACATACCTCCTAACAATTAAAAACGAAGTCATGCCAATAAAATTGGCTCTGACTTCATGCTAATCTTCTGGAACTTCAAGCATAACTTTTACTATGCTTCCCCTTTTAATTTCTGTATTAGGTGATATATCCTGCGAAACGGCAATTCCATCACCTAAAAACTCAATTTTTATTCCTATTTTTTCAGCAATTTCTAATATCTCTTTCCTTGTTTTTCCTGTAAAATCAGGAACTGCAACCATTAAATCCTTATTTTCTGAATTTCCCAGATATAAAACAATTTTAGTATTTTCTTTTACAACTACTCCTGGTTTTGGACTAATGTCATAAATTAAAGTTCCATTTCCTTGAATTTCATAATCTAATTTGTTTTCTTTTAATACTTTAATTGCAGAATCTACAGATTTTCCTCTAATTTCTGGTATAATAACTTCTTTAGGTTTAGAATCTGAAGTATACTTAGGAGGAACGTTTAAATATCTTAAAATATCCTCAAGAAGTTCTCTAGTTAAAGGTGCGGCAGTACTTCCTGCATAATAATTAGAAGGATCAGGTTCATCAATAGATAAAAATACAACCACCTTAGGATCATCTATTGGAGCAATAGCAGCAAATGAAGATATATACTTAGAAGGAGCATATCTACCATCTATAACTTTTTGTGCAGTCCCTGTCTTTCCTCCTATTCTATAACCTTCTATATATGCTTTTTGGGCTGCACCATTTTTTACAACACTTTCTAGCATAAGCAATAACTTGTTGGCTGTCTGAGGAGATATAGTTTGCTTTATTAATTTGGGTTGAAATTCCTTTACTACTGTAATGTTACCCTCATCATCTGTTTTTATTATTCTTTTAACCAAATGAGGCTGCATCATCTTTCCTTCATTTGCTATGGCTCCAAGAATTGAAATAAATTGTATTGGAGTTACAGAAATTCCCTGACCAAAGGATTCCGTTGCTAATTCAACTGGACCTACCCTATTAATGTCTCTTACTTTTCCAACAGCTTCTCCTGGATAATCTATACCAGTTTTTTTACCTAAATTAAAAAGCTCAAAATACTTATGTAGCTTTTCTTTTCCTAGTCTTTCACCTAACATTACAAAGCCAACATTACATGAATTCTCTAATATATTAGTAAAATTTTGTATACCATGTCCTGTCCTCTTCCAACAACGTATAATTCTGTCAGCAACTTTAATAGAACCATTGCAAACAAACTTATCATTGTCTGTTACTACATTTTCTTCTATTGCTGCCGCTGCTGTTAATATTTTTAATACAGATCCAGGTTCAAAACTATCGTTAACAGCTCTATTTTTCCATGATTTTACAGCTTCTTCTACAGAACCCTTAACTGGGTTGTTAGGGTCATAATCTGGCTTATTTGCCATTGCAAGTATTTCCCCTGTTTTAGGATCCATAACTATAGCTGTTATCTGTTTAGCCTTATACTCTTTAAGACCTTTTTCTAAAGCTTTTTCAGTATAGTATTGTATATATTGATCTATGGTTAAAACAATGTCATTACCATTTTGAGGTGGAATATAAGTTGCTAACCTATAAGGCAGTTCCTTAAAAAACTTATCCGTCTCCCCCATAAATCTTCCTGGGACTCCCTTTAAAACATCATTGTAATAGTATTCTAAACCTGCTCTACCATTGCCATCAATATCAGTATTACCCAAAACATGCGCTAAAAAGTTTCCATTAGGATAATACCTTTTTGTATCTTGAGAAACTACTATCCCTGGTAACTTAAGTTCCCTTATTTTATTACCTTGTTCTTTTTCTATTCTTCTTGCTATGGTTACACAACCTACAGGTTGACCATTAGACAACCTTTTATTAAGTTTTGCAAGAATAGTTTCCTTACTAATACCTAAAATTTGAGATAATTTTTCTGCTATCTCTTCTCGGGTTATCTTCTTGTCTTTTTCTGCATCAAAAATATCCTTCATAAATGCATCTACTCTTTCAACATTTCCACTTACAGCTAAAGGATTGCCATTTCTATCAAGAATTTTTCCCCTTTTAGCATCTATTTTTATATCATGTGTCCACTGTTCAACAGCCCATTTTTGTAATTGAGGAGCCTGAACTATTTGTATGTAAGCATACCTTAAAACTATTCCAGCTTGAACAAGAAATATGATAATTAAAAGAATTGCTGCCCTTTTCTTATTTAGTAAAGAAGTTCTTTGATTATCCAATTAAATACCCCCTATTGTATTAATCCAAGCAATCTATAAATAAATGACAAATTAATTTTTTTATTATTCTCTTCATCTTTTGCAACATTTAATGGAGTTACATCAACGTAATAAACATCACTTGGATGGGGAACAATCATTCCATATTTTTGAACTGCTAATTTATCAATATTTTTTAGCGTATTAAACTTAGCAATTTCTACTCTTAAATTATCATTTTCATCTTGAACTAATTTTATCTCCTTTTTTAAATTTCTTATTTCTGCATTTAACTTTATTATATTATAAAACCTAGCAAGAATAATAAACGAAAAAAATGAAACAAACAATACTTTTAATACAAATTTAAATAATTTTTTACTTTGTTTATTTTTCCTAGGTTTATTTTGTGTTTTCTTCTCTACTTTATTATCTTCTTTTAATTTGTATACAACAGACCCTTGAACATAATTTTTATTATTAGTCATTACCAATTTATTCACCTCACAATCTATTTATAACCTATATTTTTTCTGCTATCCTAAGTTTTGCACTTTTAGAACGAGAATTTTCTTTAAGTTCTTCTTCTGATGGAAGGATAGGCTTTTTAGTAATAACTCTTATATCAGGTTTCTTGCCACAAACACACATAGGAAAATCTTTAGGACACTTACAAGGATTTTCCCTATCTTTAAAAACATTCTTGACTATTCTATCCTCTAATGAATGAAAAGTTATAACACAAAGTCGTCCTCCACTTTTTAAAACGTCTATACAGTCATTAATAGCTTTTTCTAGTATATCAAGCTCCTTATTTACTTCTATTCTTATTGCTTGAAACGTCCTTTTAGCGGGATGTCCTCCTTCTCTTCTTGCTTTAGCAGGAATAGCTGATTTAATTATATCTACAAGTTCAAAAGTACTATTTATAGGTTTTATTGTTCGTTTTTTAACTATCATATCTGCTATTCTTGATGCAAAGTTTTCTTCCCCATATTCTCTTATAATTCTTATAAGCTCATCTTTAGAATAAGTATTAACAACATCCCAAGCCGTTAATTTATTTTCTCTATTCATTCTCATATCAAGCCTTGCATCGTGCATGTAACTAAATCCTCTTTCGGGAGTATCTAACTGATAAGATGAAACGCCAAGATCTAATAAAATCCCATCTACTTCTTTAATATTCAAATCTTCTAAAATAGATTTTATATTTGAAAAGTTATCATGAACAAAAACTACATTATTAAAGCCTGCTAGTTTTTGCCTTGAAGCCTTTAATGCATCAATATCTTGATCTATACCTACTAATTTTCCATTTTTTAATCTTTTTAAAATTTCTGATGAATGACCAGCTCCACCTAAGGTTCCATCAACATAAATTCCATCTTCTTTTATATTTAATCCTTCTATACATTCATTTAACATTACAGGATAATGTTTAAATTCCATGTCCCTCACCTTCTTATTATATTCCTAACTCTGACATTTTCTCAGCAATCTCGTTTAAATCCATATTTTGTTCGTTATACTCATTCCATTTTTCCTTGCTCCAAATTTCAATTCTACTTAATACACCTATAGTTACTATTTCTTTTGTGATACCAGCATATTCAATTAAATTTTGAGGAAGTAAAACTCTGCCTTGTTTATCCATTTCAACTTCTGCTGCCCCTGAAAAAATAAACCTTACAAAAGCACGAGCATCTTTATTGGTTAACGGAAGACCTTTTAATTTTTCTTCAAGTTTTCGCCACTCTTCCATAGGATATACATAAAGGCAACCATCTAAGCCTTTGGTCATAACAAATTTAGAGCCTAACTTTTCTCTAAATTTAGCCGGAATAATTACCCTATTTTTGCTATCTATTGCATGTTGATATTCACCAATAAACATATTTTATCCCCCGTTAACCACTTTACTCCACTTTGCACCACTACAAATATAATTCTATAATATTTTTTATTTTCCTTCCACAGTTTTTAAAAAATAAAAAAAATTAAAGAGGCTTATGCCTCTTTAATTTTCAATTCCTTTTATATCATTTTTATTTTTTAACAAAGAAAAATAATATTGACTTATCAATCTATCTAAATCTTGACTTAAATTTATTATAACTTCATAATCATAGTTTAAATCTATGTATTCATGTAACTTATTCCTTAACTTTTCTATTTCATTTGTAATCATTAGCACCACCGCCATTTAAATTTGTTAACATAAAGTCATAACGTTTATATTTTACAATAACTGTTATTTTATGTCAAGATTTTATTTTTAAAATCCTATAATAACATTTTGTTTAAAAATTCAACAATTTTAAGCTCACTTGAATAATAATATCGAATGTTATATAATATTACAATGTTAAATTTAAAAATACTCTAAAGAAAGGAAGAAAAGTTATGAAGCTTGGAATAGTTGGATTACCAAATGTGGGTAAAAGCACGTTGTTTAATGCTATAACACAAGCAGGTGCTGAATGTGCAAATTACCCATTTTGTACTATAGAACCTAATGTAGGTGTTGTTGCTGTTCCTGATAAAAGATTAGATGAACTTGCTAAAATCTACAATCCTGAAAAAGTTACTCCTGCAGTAATAGAATTTTATGACATTGCTGGACTTGTAAAAGGAGCAAGCAAAGGCGAAGGGCTTGGAAATAAATTTCTTTCTCATATTCGTGAAGTAGCTGCTATAGTTCATGTTGTAAGATGTTTTGAAGATTCTAATATAGTTCATGTTGAAGGCTCTATAGATCCTATAAGAGATATTGAAACTATTAATCTTGAATTAATATTCTCAGATATGGAAGTATTGGAAAGGAGAATAGATAAAACTAGAAAATCAGCAAAATCCGGAGATAAAAAAGCACAAGAAGAACTTCAATTTATGGAAAGACTTTATGCTCATCTTGAAGCTGGAAAACCTGCAAGAACCCTTGAAACAACAGAAGAAGAACAAGAATTCTTAAAACAATACTTCTTATTAACATCTAAACCAGTATTATATACATGTAACATATCTGAAGATGATTTATTATCAGGCAATATTGAAAACGAATATGTAAAGAAAGTAAAAGAATATGCTAAATCTGAAAATGCTGAAGTAGTTGTTATTTGTGCTAAACTTGAAGAGGAAATATCATCTCTTGAAGGTGATGAAAAGAAGGAATTCTTATTAAGTTATGGTCTTGAAGAACCAGGACTAAATAAATTAATTAGAGCAAGCTACAAACTTCTAGGATTAATTAGCTTTTTAACAGCAGGTCCAAAAGAAGTTAGAGCATGGACAATTAAAAAGGGAACAAAAGCTCCTCAAGCAGCAGGAAAAATACATTCAGACATGGAAAGAGGATTTATAAGGGCTGAAGTTATTTCATATGAAGATTTAATCAAATGTGGTTCTGAAACAGTTGCAAAAGAAAAAGGATTAATTCGTCTTGAAGGTAAAGATTATGTAATGCAGGATGGAGACGTAGTAGTATTTAGATTTAACGTATAAAAGGCTGCCTTAGTTTAGGCAGCCTTCATTATAAAGCTTTAATTTATTTTCTATCTTTTCCCTTATAAATTCCATAATATTTTTCTTTTTAGTTATTTTTTCATCACACAATATTTCAAAGCATTCTTCAATATTATCAACAGCATAAATGTTAAAAAGTCCTTTTCTTACTGCTTCAAGCACTTCATCTTTCAAAATAAGATCAGATACATTGCTGGATGGTATTATTACCCCATGGCTACCATCTAAACCAAAAATCTTGCAAATTTCAAAAAATCCTTCTATCTTTTCATTTATACCACCAACCGGTTGGATTTCCCCCCTTTGATTTACAGAGCCTGTAATAGCTATACTTTGTTTTATTGGTATATCTCCAAGGCTAGAAATTAGTGCTATAAGTTCTGCGGCAGAAGCACTATCTCCTTCAATACCACCATATAATTGTTCAAAACATATACTTGCATTAAAAGAAAGAGAATATCTTTGACCAAACATTTGCCCTAAATAACCTGTTAAAATAAGAACTCCTTTATCATGGATAGTTCCTGACATTTTTACCTCTCTTTCAATATTTATTACTCCACCTTTTCCTCTATATGTTGTAACTGTTATCCTATTTTGTTTTCCAAAAGAATAATCACCAAGGTCTATGACAGATAGAGCATTTATTTCCCCTATCTTATATCCACTTAATTGTATAATATACTTTCTTTCTTTATACATTTCAAGCACTTTATCTTTATATAAACTATGCCTGTTCTCTATTTGAACTATTGCCTTTTTTATATCCTTTTCAGTAATACTTTTCCCATTTCTTTCTTTGCATACAACACAAGCCTCATCTATAATATTTGTAATATCCCTAAAACGAGCCGTAAAATATCTTCTACTTTCTGCTAATCTTAAAGCATACTTATATAACTCAATGAAACCTTTATTGCTTATATGGGGATAATTATTTTGTGAACAATATAAACTTACAAATCCTAAGAAGGCATTAACATTATCTGGAGTATTTTTTATTACGCTATCAAATTCAGCCTTTATACTAAAAAGCTCTTTAAACTCTTCATCATATAAATAAAGCAAATAATATAAAAATTCACTTCCTAACAGAACCACTTTTACATTCAAAGGTATTTTTTCTGGTTTTAAAGATACTATTGGTATAATCTCTAGTTGATTTCTTAGATTCTCTATTGTAATGCAATTATTTTTTAATGAATTTTTCAACGCCTTCCAACCTTGATAAGAACTTAAAAGCTGTATGGCATCTATAACCAAATAACCACCATTAGCTTTGTGTAAGCTTCCAGGCTTGATCATAGTAAAATCTGTAATCATAGCTCCTTTATCATTCTCATATTCAATAACCCCTATCAAATTATTAAATTCAGGATTTTCCTCAAAAACAACAGGCGCACCTTCATTTTTATTACAAGTCATTATATTTACATAATACCTTTTAAAAAACTCCTCATCAATTCCTTCTTCTTCATCCTGCAAAAACACATCTATATTATTTATTAAATCTTTTTGCAATTCATCAAGATATTCGATTATTTTTTTATTATATCCATACTTTTCTTTTAAAATATTTATTTTAGCACCAATTAACTCATAAGACTTATTTTCATCTAATATTTTTAATTTCTCAAGCATTTCTTTTCGTAAAGATTTTGTTTTTTTCAAAACATCAAGGGCAAATAATTTCAAAACTTTAACATCCTCTGCTATTTTATTCTTTTCATCAGAACTGAGTTCATTATATTGTTCTTCATTCATTTCCTCATTATCCTTTAACGGAATAAAAACAAATCCTTCTTTAGTAGATTTGACTACAAAATTTTTTTTCTTAGCTTCACTATGCAATTTTTCAATAACATTTAATATATTTTTTTGATAATAATCTATTATATTTTCCCTTTCCTTTTCATATTCTTCATCAGAAAAAATCTTTGGAACATCATCAAATAATGAATTTATCAAGCTTTCAATGTCATTTTTAAAATCTTCAGCAGTTCCTGCTTTTAAATTTATAGCAATAGGACTTAAAGGGTCATTAAAATTATAAACATAACACCAATCCTCTGGAGAAGGTTTATTTTTTGCAATCTCTTTCAATTTCTCTAATACAAATTTTTTCTTTCCACTTCCACTTATTCCGCTTACATATATGTTATATCCAATATTTTCTAGCTTCAATCCCATCTCTATGGCTTGTATAGCTCTTTCCTGACCTATTAAATCACAATAATTAGCTATTTCCTCGGTAGTTTTAAAATCAGGTAAAAAATCAATTTTTATAACTAAATCTTCATATTTAAGTTTTTTATACTTTGTCATTAAACCCCCCCTTATAGCCTTATTATATAATATTCACAATAAAACAAAAATATCCTAAAGGATTAGTATTAATCCTTTAGGATATTAAAATTAATATGCTTGTTGTTCCCCTGACTTACCAATTATTTTTAATGATGAGCTTGCACCTATTCTATTAGCACCTGCTTCTATCATTTTAACTGCATCTTCAAAACTATGAATTCCACCAGATGCTTTAACTCCCATTTCAGCTCCAACAGTTTCTCTCATTAACTTAACATCTTCAACTTTGGCTCCCCATTTACTAAATCCTGTTGATGTCTTTACAAAATCAGCACCTGCTTCCTTTGCTAATCTACATGCAATAACTTTTTCTTCATCTGTTAAAAGACATGTTTCAATTATTACCTTAACTAAAGCTTTGCCTTTTGCCGCATCAACAACAGCTTTTATATCTTCCTTAACATAATCATAATTTTTAGACTTTAACATTCCTATGTTAATAACCATATCAACTTCTTGAGCTCCATCTTCAATAGCCTTTGCTGTCTCAAAAGCTTTAACTTCTTTAGTAGTAGCCCCTAATGGGAATCCTATAACAGTGCATACTTTAACATTAGTTCCCTTTAATTCTTCTGCTACTAACTTAACGTGACAAGGATTTACACATACAGAAGCAAAAGAATTTTCCTTAGCTTCAGCACATACTCTTTTAATATCTTCTACAGTAGCCTCTGGTTTTAATATAGTATGATCGATAATTGATGCTACATATTCTTTTGTAATCATAAAGACCCTCCTTAGTATGTATATAAAACAGCATATCTATTTTATACTAAAATATTAAAAATGTCTATATTAATTAAATTATTTTCTTTTTTACATATTTGGAATTCATAGCTGCAAGAAATCCTCCATAAGTAAGGTAAAATTCCACTGCATCTCCAACACGTAATTTTTCAACATTGGTTACATCAAGTATTAAATGATCACTACTAGCTCCTAATATTTTTATATTTTCATTACAAGGAATTAAAAATTCTGGAAAAATATCTTGTTTACCAATAGCACAAATAGCCCTTTTCATAATTCCTTTATCTTCAAATTGAGGTTTTCTACCAAAAGCATCTACTCCTATAATTCCTATTGGAACAGAAGGTTTAAACTTAATCTCAACAACCTCTGCATATAATTTTGCTGTATTAGTATACAACCCTTCCACAGGTTTATCAAATAAACCTATCCCCATGGATAAGGCAACACCAAGCCTTAGCTGGTTTATTTCTTTAGGCATTTCACCATTTCTCATTATATCAATATTTTCAGAATTACCACCAGAAATTACGCTTATATTTATTCCAAACTTATCTTCCAAATATTTTTTTATATTTACAAGTTCTAAAAGATTTTCCTTCGTAGGAATTACTCCACCATAACAACATAAATTTGTTCCTATGCCAAAAAGTTCTATATTATCAAGTTCTAATATTTTTTCAACGGTATTTAAAATTTCCTCTCTATTTTTGTAAAAAATACCTTCTCTTAAATCTCCTACATCAATCATAAGGATAATTTTATAAATTTTATTTTCAAGTTTTGCATATTTATTTAATTCGTATATAGTTTCAATTTCAGATACTAAAGCCATATCAGAATATTTTACAATAGTTTTAGCTTGACTTTTCATTGGTATTCTAATAAGCATTTTGGGAATATCAAAATTTTTATATCTTATTAAATTTTCAATCCTAGAATCTGCAAGCATATCTACTCCACCTTCAATAAGAGCCTTTACTATTTTAGTATTACCAGCAAAAATTTTAGTAACCCCTGCAACTTGTATCCCTCTATCATGACATTCTTTTACCATTATTTTTGTATTTTCCTTTATTTTATGACTATCAATCTCAATCATAGGATAACCCATAACCCCACCCCCAAGACTTATTTATTATAAAAGTATATTCTACCATCACAATATAAATTCCTTCTCAAATATAAAAGTCCTAAGGAAAACCTTAGGACTTCAGACCGTCGACAAACCCCACTTTTCAAAAAACGAAAAGTGGGGTTTGAGTATTTTTACAAGCATTTTTGATAAATATTTTATAAATACAAAGAAATTTTTGCCCTTTCCAGGGCCGTTTTGTCCCT
>Ga0207429_10026_pt1 | contig 46896 bp, 45 predicted proteins | sample YelNats1bottle13_FD_187545 | JGI IMG/M metagenome (GOLD analysis project Ga0207429, IMG submission 187545) | Hot spring thermophilic microbial communities from Obsidian Pool, Yellowstone National Park, USA - site 1 bottle 13 (SPAdes) (version 2) | ecosystem: Environmental > Aquatic > Thermal... | reverse complement strand
TTTGTTGATTGTTAGCATACTTATCCTCCTTTATTACTTCGTATATTATTATATTTCGACATAAAAAAAGAGAATCCTTTTTTTGTGATGGATTCTCTTTTTAAAATTATACTTTGTCAACAATCTGAAATAAGAACAGCTTAAGCTGTTCTTATTTAATACCAGTTAATTTTCTTTTTGCAAATTCTATAGCTATAAATGTTGCTACATCATCTGCAAATTTCCCTGGTCCAAATCCTGCATCATAGCCTAGTTCTTTAGCAAGTTCATGAGTAATTCTTGGCCCTCCACAAATTAAAAGTATTTTATCCCTTAAGCCTTCTGCTTCAAGAAGCTCAACAAGATGAGTTAAATTTTTTATATGAATATCTTTTTGTGTAACAGTTTGAGAAACTAATAAAACATCTGCCTTTAATTCTATGGCTTTTTTTACAAATTCCTCATTTGGAACTTGACTTCCTAGGTTATATGCTTCAAACATTTCATATCTTTCTAAACCATAATGCCCTGCATAACCTTTCATATTCATAATGGCATCAATTCCAACAGTATGGGCATCTGTTCCTGTACTTGCACCTATTACAACGAGCTTCCTACCTATATGTTCTTTAATGTATTGATTTACCTCCTCCATAGACATAGTTTGAACATCTACTGTCTCAACATGTATAGATGTATAATCAACCGTATGAACTACGCTACCATATACAATAAAAAATGTAAATTCCTTATCAAGAGATGTATGATAAACTACTTGAGGATCTAATATACCCATTTTTTTACAAAGTTGTTTTGCAGCTTCTACAGCTTTTTCACCATCAGGAACAGGAAGAGTAAAACTTAATTGAACCTTACCATCATTCATGGTATCTCCATATGGTTTAACTTTTGTAAGATCTAAGGTTTTATCATAATCCTTCTTTTCAATTGAATATAAACCTCCACCCATTAACTTCTACCCCCTAGCATAAGCTCAATAAACGGATTATAATACTTTTCATCCTTTTCAACAACCCCTTCAAGGCCTTTTCCACCATTTGGAGATCTTTTTATATTAGCAAACTTTCCTTGCTCTAAAGTTTTAAACAATCCATCCTTTTCTATTTCCTTTAATAATTCATAAGCTTTATTTAAAACTTCATTTGCTCTTCTTTGTATTATTCCATCCTTTTTAAACTCAATTTCATCCCCTAATGCTTCCATATTATTAAAAATATATCTTGCATTTTCAATAGAAAGAGCTCTATCTTGCATAAATGGAGTATGAATAGCCTCAGTTAGCATTCCAAGAAGATGTATTCTTTGCCCCGTAATTATAGTAACCATATTAAATAAAGCATCTTGGATATGTCCTTTAAATATATTTCCTGTCATAAATTTTGTAGGAGGCATATACTTCAAAGGAGCTTTAGGGAATATTTCCCTTGCCATTTGTGCTTGAGCAAGTTCTAATAAAAATCCATTTTTTAAATCTGGATTCATTTCAAAAGCATGTCCAAGTCCCATTTGTTCTTCAGGAATTCCAGCAAGAAGAGCAAATTGCTCATTTATAAACTGAGAAGCTAAAACTGTATGAGCCTCTTCAACAGCATCTGCAGTTGTAAGATAGTTATCTTCTCCTGTATTTATAATAACTCCCGCAAATCCATTTATAACCCTTGAAAAGAACTGGTCAATTAATGTCCTTTTCATATTGATATCTCTAAATAAAATTCCATAAAGAGCATCATTTAACATAACATCAAGCCTTTCTAAAGCCCCCATAGCTGCAATTTCCGGCATACAAAGTCCAGAGCAATAATTAGTAAGCCTTATATATCTTCCTAACTCTTCGCTTACCTCATCAAGAGCCTGTCTCATAAGTCTAAAGTTTTCTTGAGTTGCAAATGTTCCCCCAAATCCTTCTGTTGTTGCACCATAAGGAACATAATCTAAAAGACTCTGTCCTGTAGATCTAATTACTGCAATAATATCTGCTCCTTGTCTTGCTGCCGCTTTAGCTTGAACTATATCTTCATAAATATTACCTGTTGCAACTATAACATAAAGAAGAGGTCCTTCTTTATCACCATATTTTCTTAAAAGTTCTTCTCTTTTTTCCCTATTTTTTCTTATTTTTTCTACTGTTTGTTTTGCAATTTTCATAACTTCAAGTTTTATATCAAATAAATCATGCATAGGAAGTGTAGTTAAATCTATTTCTCCCTTAGCAACCTTTTCTGCTATTTCTTGGGGAGTAAGTTTAGTATGAAGCATAGCATTTCCAATATATATAGCCGCACCAATTGAAAGTCCATTTCCCTTTTTTATATTATCAACAACAACATTTGGCAGAGGAACTCCAAAATCATCTACTCCATCTATTCCTAAAAGTCTGCAAACCGTCCTTTCTACAGCAACAGTGGTATGTCTGTCTATAAACTTTTGAGTATCAAGGGCAATATTTCTTGCACATTCCCTTGCTTTATTTACAATATCCCAATTTAAGTTTAACTTACTTTTCATACCCCTCACCCTCTTTTAATATATTTTCAGCCATATTTATAACTTCTTGATTAAAACCTAATAATTTTGATATATTTAAAGCATCTTTAGGAACTTCACTTAAACTTTGAACTTTGACCAACCTATAATCCATATATTCCTGTATTACTTCTATAGAATTTTTTAAAGCAAGATCCTTTTTAAGCTTATTAAAATTTACATTTCTCAAACCAATAACTTGATAATGGGACATATCATTGTCTACAACACTATCATAATGGGTGGATACTAAAACAAAGCTTTTAAATTTATTAAGATATTTACAGAGTGCTTTTACTATAGCATAACCCTCTTTAGGATTTGTTCCCCTTGCAACTTCATCAAGGGCAACAAATCCTAAACCAAATTTTACAGCCTCTATAATCTCATTTAATTTTATAATCTCAGCTCCAAATGTGCTAAGCCCCCTTGATACCGATTGAAGGTCATCTGAAACAAAATATATAAAATCTAATATAGGGAAACTTGCATGTTTAGCAAACACAAAAAACCCAAGATGCCCCATAAGCAAGTTTAAAGTAATAGTTTTTAAAGTTATACTTTTGCCTCCCATGTTTGCACCGGTTATTACTGTAGTTCCAAATGGGATTTCAATGGTTATAGGCACAAAATTTTTCCCATTTTTTCTTAACAAGTCTAAAACATAAGGATTTATTTGATTAACAAAACAAATTCTATTATCATCTAAATTAGGTTTTACAGCATCATATTTGATGGCTAATTTAGCCTTTTCAATTAAAAAATCTAATTTTCCTATAGCTTCAAAATTTTCTTCAAATTTTTTGCTGTAAAAACTAATTTTTTCAGATAAAATTGTTTTTATTTTTAATTCCTCTTCCTCTTCTTCAATAACTATTCTTAGCCTTTCTTCCTTTAAAATATCTATAATTTTTTCATCTAATTCATATAATATTTTTCTTTCTATATCTAACTTTTTATTTCTAATCTCCTCTAGCTTTTTAGAATATGCACTATAAATATGAAATGTAGGCATATTTTTTCCTTCAGGATCCAAAAGCTTAAAAACATCTTCTAAGGAGTTTAAATTTATAAAATAAAGACCTGCCTGCAAAATTAAATTTCTTAGAGCATTTGAATTTAAACAGAAATTCTTAATTTCAAATAGCTCTACTTCATCTAAAACACAGCCATTTTTGCACCTTGATATGCTTTTTCGTATATCTTTAAACTTTAAAAGAATCGTCTCTATATCTTCAAATATTTCGTTATTATATCTTAACTTTTCAATAACTTTTTCTAGTTCATCAAATTCTCTTATTAAAAGTTCCTTTTCATGCTTTTTATAAAATTTTAAATTTCTTTTTTTATCCATTCCAAAAATAGTTTTAGGTTGTAATTGATCATAAACATATTCAAATCCTATCTCTTTTAAATCTATATCAAAAAACTTCATTACTTTTCATCTCCTAATACATTTAAAACAGGAATATTTACTCTATGCCTCATCTTTTCTAAAAACACTTTAGAATCAAATTCATACCCATAAGGAGATTTTGGGTTTATAGTAATACAAACAACATTTATAGGCAATAAAACTTTAATTTTTCCACCACTTTTTATAAAAACATTCAATATATCTGTGCTTAAAAACAACTTTGTTCCATCTTCTACCAAAAATATTTTTTCTTTATATTTATCAGTAGACTTTATTATGTCTTCTAAAGTCTTATCCGTTAAAACCCCCTTAATAACAACATAAATTACATCCTCATTTAAATTTTCAACTATATATTCAGAAGATTCCAACGATGTTAAAACGTCTACGGTTTTATAAGAATAATCCTTATATATAAAACCAAGCCTTGCTTTTTTTAATATTTCATGGGCTAACTTTAAAATTATTTCATTACTTTCTTTTTCTGTTGATAAAAGTCTTAAAGTATGTTCTGTTTTATCAATAACTTCATTTAAACTTTTTGACAAAGCTGCACCCGTTGACAAAATTGTTGCCTGTGTAATGCTCGGGGATGCCATAGTTTTTCTACTTAAAGCACCATCTACCAAAACCTTATCTACTCCAAAATTTATTATTTTATTACTTACTTCTTTTATTAAGGAATTAGCAGAAGGACCTGCAAGCTCTACATATCCATCACTTAGAGCTTTACCTATTATAATTTCTCCTAAAGGAGTATAAATACCTGTAGTTTCTAAAATCTCTTTAGTAACATCAGATTTTAAAAACAATTCTTTACAAGTTGCAAATATAGTCCCTTTTTCCACATAAATTTTTGGTTTTTGTGTATTTGTAACTCTATCAGTATCTTCTCCATCTCTTCCTATTGATGTAAGACCAAGGAGGTAACCCCCCCTGGTCTTATTTATTATGTGATTTAAAACAGTTGTCTTTCCTACATTTTTTTCCATTCCTATTATTGATATAGTTTTATAAGGTTTTATAAGACTTAAAATATCACTCATGCTTACGACCTCTTTGTTTTCTTTCAAGTCCTTCAGGTTCTAATGAAAGTTGATTACCTTGTAATAATCCAGCAACGCCAATTATCTTTTCCTGTCTTTCACCCTTACAAATTTCACAATTGCAGCTTGGAATATATTCCTCTGGTTCTGTATAGGTTGTTATAACACCCTCAAAGTTTCTTAAAATTACTTTGTTATGACTCATGGAAACTATATAGTTTGGCATAACAGGTATTTTTCCTCCACCACCTGGAGCATCAACAACAAAAGTTGGAACAGCATAACCTGATGTATGTCCTCTTAAACCTTCTATAATTTCTATTCCCTTTGAAACGGAAGTTCTAAAATGTTGCAATCCTAAAGAAAGGTCGCACTGATAGATATAATATGGCCTTACCCTCATCTTAACAAGTTCATGAACAAGCTTTTTCATAACATGAACACAGTCATTTACTCCCCTTAAAAGTACAGATTGATTTCCAAGTGGTATTCCTGCATCGGCTAAGAGCTCTATAGCTTTCTTTGACTCTTCTGTAACTTCATTTGGATGGTTAAAGTGAGTATTTAACCATATTGGATGATATTTTTTAAGCATATTTACTAATTCTTTTGTAATTCTTTGAGGCATTACAACAGGAGTTCTTGAACCAATCCTTATTATTTCGACATGAGGAATCTCTCTAAGTTTTCTTATGATATATTCAAGCTTGTCATCAGATAATGTTAATGGATCTCCTCCAGATATTAAAACATCTCTTATAACCGGAGTATTTTTAATATATTCAATGGCCTTTTCTATTTTTTCCATAGGCATTGGCATATCGTTTTGACCTGCAAATCTTCTCCTTGTACAATGCCTGCAATACATTGAGCATTGATCTGTAACTAAAAGCAAAACTCTATCTGGATACCTATGCGTTAATCCAGGAACTGGAGAATCTGTATCTTCATGTAATGGATCTAATAAATCTTCCTTTGCCTTAGAAAGTTCATTTATAGTTGGAATGGCTTGTTTTCTTATAGGGTCATTAGGATCATTAGGATCAATAAGTGATAAGTAATAAGGGGTTATAGCCATTCTTAAAGTTTGAAGACACTTTTCAACTCCTTTTTCCTCTTCTTGTGTTAAAGGAATATATTTTTTTAAATCCTCTAAAGTTTCTATTCTATTTTTTAGTTGCCATTTCCAGTCATTCCAAAGTTCATCAGGAACATCTTTAAAAAGTTCATACCTTCTATAAACCTTCATTTCCCCCCACCCCTTAAAACATTACTTTGCATACATGCTTTCAAAAACTTTTCTTAACTTTTCATTTTCTCTTAATTCTTGTAAAGTAATTTCAGCATGTCCTTTAGTATATCCATTTCCTATAATCATGGTAACATCCTTTCCAACTCCTTCTGCTCCTAAAGCTGCCTTTGTAAAACTTGTTGCCATTGAGAAAAAGTAAACAATACCTTCATCCTTTACAGGAAGGATAGACGACATCTCAGTATTTGGAACATTTACACAATTTATTGATATATCTACCTCTTTTCCATCATTTGCTTCTAAAGTTTTATTTAACACTTCAACAGGCTTTTGAGCATCAGCAACTATTACTTTATGGCATAATCCTAAATCTTCTAACTTTTGTTTATCCTTTTCGGTTTTTACAAGTCCTATAACCCTACCAGTTGGACCTACTCTTTTCATAGCTTCATAACAACAAAGCATTCCTGATTTTCCTGCAGCTCCTAATATCAAAACGCTTTGACCTGGCTTTACAAGCTTTGCTGTTTGGGCAGGTGCTCCAGCAACATCAAGAGCAGCTAAAGCTAGAGTTTCATCCATATCATCTGGAAGCTTTGCATAAATACCACTTTCAAACAATATAGCTTTGCCTTTAATTTCAACTCTATCTATATCAGGTTTAATATCTATTATTTCATCGATTCTTAAAGGAGTTAAAGATAACGATACTAAAGTTGCTATTTTATCACCAACTTTTAAATCTGTTTTTCCAACTAATGCATCTCCTATTTTTTCAACTATTCCTATAAGCATTCCACCTGATCCCGTTACAGGATTTTGCATTTTTCCTCTTTCGTTAACTATTTCTAAAATTCTCTTTTTTATTTTTTCTATATCCCCTCCTTGTTCTTCTTTTATTTGAGTAAAACTAGCCGAATCTATGTTTAATGCTATAACATCAATAAGTATTTCATTATCGTAAATTTCCATATCATTTGAAATCTTTAATGCTGGTTGAGGCAACACCCCTTGAGGTTCTATAACTCTATGTGTTCCATATTTACAACCCTTTTTCATAAAATCCCTCCTAAATATCCATTATCTTTACATTTTCAGGTATTATAAGATCAGCTTCAGTTAAAGATTTTATTTCATCTATTGTAGTATCTTTATATATTTCTTTTAAAACCAATCCCTTATCAGTAACTTCTAAAACACAAAGCTCTGTAACAATCATGTTAACTTCTCCCTTTGCAGTTAAGGGAAGTCTACACTTTTTTAAAATTTTAGGTTGTCCTTTACTTGTATGTTGCATTGCAACAATAACTTTTTTAGCACCAACAACAAGATCCATAGCTCCACCCATGCCTGGAACCATCTTTCCTGGTATTATCCAATTTGCTAAATTTCCTTCTTGGTCAACTTCTAATGCTCCAAGAACTGTAACATCTACATGCCCACCTCTTATAAGGGCAAAAGACATCGAACTATCAAAAAAGGCACCATATGGCATTATAGTTACAGGAACTCCCCCAGCATTAGTTATATCCTTATCTTCTTTTCCTTTTTCAGGAGCTGGACCCATTCCAACCATACCATTCTCAGATTGAAAAATTATGTTAACACCTTCTTTTACATAATTTGCCACTAAAGTAGGAAGGCCTATTCCTAAATTTACAAGTTGACCATCCTTTAATTCTTTGGCAACTCTTTTAGCAATTATTTCTTTAGCTAATTCTTGATTTGGAATCAATTTACTCGCCCCCTTTTATAACATAATCAACCAATACACCAGGAGTCATTGCATCCTCTGGTCTTAATTCTCCAATTTTTACAATATTTTCAGCTTCAACTATAACAGTATCAGCTGCAAGGGCAATTATAGGATTAAAGTTTCTTGTAGTTCCCCTATAAAATGTATTTCCAAATTCATCTACTATACTTCCCTTTATAAGGGCAATATCAGCCCTTAATGGAAGTTCTAATAAATATTCTCTGCCATTTATAACTATCTTTTGTTTTCCTTCTTCAACAATTGTTCCAACTCCAGTTGGAGTCAAAACCCCTCCAAGTCCACTGCCACCTGCTCTAATTCTTTCTATTAAAGTTCCCTGAGGACAAAGTTCAACTTCCAATTTACCTTCATTCATAAGTCTTCCTGTTTCTGGATTAGTTCCAATGTGGGATACTATAACTTTTTTAACTTGTCCATTAACAATCAATCTTCCTATACCTTTATCTGGGAAAGATGTATCATTTGCAATTATTGTTAAATCTTTAACATTCAAATTTATTAACAAATCTATTAGTTTTTCAGGTGTTCCACAAGCTAAAAAGCCACCAATCATTAAAGTCATACCATTTTTAAATAAAGGCTTTATTTTTTCAATATCTACAACTTTATTCATACTATCACCTCTTTATACCTAATATTTGCCTTGCTTCATCAGGAGTTGCTATTTCTCTTCCTAATTCCTTTGCAATCCTAACAACTTTTTCAACAAGCTCGCCGTTAGACTTTGCAAGAACACCTTTTGATATGTATACATTATCTTCAAATCCAACTCTAACATGTCCACCCATAATAATTGCCATAGTAGCAAGTGGAATTTCATACCTTCCTATACCTGTTACTGTCCAAGTTGCATCCTTTGGAATACTTTCTACCATAAATAGAAGATCCCTTGGTTCTCCTGAAATTCCTCCATTAACCCCCATAACAAAGTTAAAATGTAAAGGAGCCTTTATATAACCTTTTTTATGAAGTCTCAAGGCCATATCTATCATACCTTTATCAAATACCTCAAGTTCAGGTTTTATTCCAAGTTCGTTCATTTTTTGTGCAAAATAGATTATAGTATTTTCAGTATTGACAAAAATATCATCTCCTCCAAAATTTAAAGTTCCACAATCTAACGTAGCCATTTCTGGCTTTAGGTAAATAGGTTGTAGTCTTTCTTCATTAGTCATCCCTACTGCTCCACCTGTTGATGGTTGTATAATTACATCTGGACATCTTTCTTTTATAGCCTCTATACATACTTTAAATCTTTCTATGTCTTGAGTTGGAGTTCCATCGTCATATCTTACATGAAGATGAATTATACTTGCTCCTGCCTTATATGCTGCTTCTGCTTCTTTTGCAATCTCTTCAACAGTATAAGGAACATTAGGGTTATGCTTTTTAGTTACCTCCGCTCCACATATGGCAGCGGTAATAATAAGTTTTTCCATAAAACCCCTCCTATTTTTTAAATCTTTGCTTGTCCTTTGGAACTACACAAGTTCCGCTTGCTTTACATACTATTATAGGTTCTTCTAAAACCTCGGCTGCTGAATCATTTATATCAGGTCGTGCTTGTATAACTTTTCTTGCAACAAATTTCATCTTCCTTGATGTATTACCAACTTCAACAATTTCCCCTTCTGCCTCAATATAATCTCCTGCATAAACTGGAGCTAGAAATTCTATTGAATCATATGCTCTAAATAACCCTTCATCTCCATCATGCCTTATTAAAAGCTCTGTAGCCACATCCCCAAATAAATTTAGTATTCTTGCTCCATCAACTAAATTACCTCCATAGTGTGCATCATGCAGGCTCATTCTAACCCTAATCAATGCCTTCAAAATAATCCCCCCTTGCATTATATAAGCGCTATTTATGCAATGAGTAATCTAACCCACTGCATAAATAGCGCTCCATGGCATAAACCATGGCAGTGATAGAGCTTACACCCTACCACCAAGGATATGCTGAGGAACCAACATATCCTTTCGGCGGACAAACCCTTCACTTTAAGTATTGGGAGTTCCTTCCCTTAGCACCTTAAAGCTACCCTTTTGTCCGCACCTCTATTTATGCAAACCAATTTTATTAAATTCTGATAATATTATAACATTATTTCAAAAATTTGTTAATATATTTTAGAAAATTTTAAATATTTGCATTTTCTATCAATATAGCAACTCCCATTCCTGAACCCACACATAAAGAAGCTATGCCATAGCGTTTATTTTGTCTTATAAGTTCATGAATTAATGTAACCAAAATTCTTGTTCCACTTGCTCCTATTGGATGCCCTAGCGCTATTGCTCCTCCATTTACGTTTACCTTTTTTTCGTCTATATTTAACTCTTTTAAAACAGCTAAAGATTGAGCTGCAAAAGCTTCATTAAGCTCGAATAAATCTATATCATCAATAGACATATTTAATCTATTCAACATCTTATTTATAGCATCAACAGGTCCAATGCCCATTATACTTGGATCTACACCAGCTAAAGCAAATCCTTTTATATATACAAGAGGCTTTAACCCTAACTCATCACATTTTTCTTGGGAAGCAAGTAAAACTGCTGCAGCTCCATCATTAATTCCCGAAGCATTTCCTGCTGTAACTGTCCCATTTTCCTTAAAAGCAGGCTTTAGCTTTGATAATTTTTCTAAATTCGTATCTTCTTTAATATATTCATCATCTTTAAAAATTATTTCTTCTTTTTTAGTTTTTATAGTTATAGGAACTATTTCATCAATAAATTTACCTTCTTTTCTAGCTTTTGCAGCCTTAATTTGACTTTTATATGCAAATATATCCTGTTCCTCCCTTGAAATTCCATATCTTTCTGCTAAATTTTCCGCAGTAATTCCCATATGATATAAATTAAAAGGACAAGTCAAACCGTCATAAATCATAACATCAATCAATTGACTATTTCCCATTTTTACTCCATTTCTTATACCTTTAATAATAAATGGAGCATTAGACATACTTTCCATTCCACCGGCTATACTTAAATTTTCTTGTCCTGCAAGAATGGACGTATATGCCATAATAACAGAATGAAGGCCAGAACCACATACCGTATTTATTGTTGTTGCAGGAACCTCTATAGGAATGCCTGCATTTAAAGCCGCCTGTCTTGCAGGATTTTGACCATTACCTGATTGAAGAACATTTCCCATATAAACCATATCTATTTGGTCTTTAATTTTAGGATGTTTTTCTAAAATGGCTTCTATTACCTTTGTTCCAAGTTGAACTGCACTAACCCCTGATAAAGTTCCCATAAAAGAGCCTATAGGTGTTCTTAAAGCTGAAACTATAGCTACTTTTTTCATTATATGCACCTCACTATATTTTATTTTTAGAATATTTTTAATATTCTAATTTTATGTTACAACTCTTCTAAAAAACATTCAAGAATAGTTATTTTTTTGGCAAAAAATAGAAGGCCTAAGGCCTTCTATTTATAATCATAAAATCCCTTTCCAGTTTTTCTGCCAAGATATCCTGCCCTTACCATTTTCTTCAATAACACATGAGGTCTATATTTAGGATCTTTTGTTTCTTCATATAGATATTCCATAATAGCAAGAACAATATCATTACCTATAAAATCAGATAACTCAAAAGGACCCATTGGATGATTTGCTCCTAATTTCATAGCTTTATCTATATCTTCTTTTTTAGCTATACCCTCTGCTAATATTCCAATCGCTTCATTTATCATAGGTATTAAGATTCTATTAACTACAAAGCCCGGAGCCTCATTAACCTCCACAGGCTCTTTTCCTATTTTTATAGAAATTTCCTTTATTTTGTTAAATGTTTCATCTGAAGTTGCAATTCCTCTTATTATCTCAATAAGTTTCATTATAGGTGCTGGATTAAAAAAGTGCATCCCTATTACTCTATCTGGCCTATTTGTAGCAGCTGCAATTTCAGTTATTGAAAGGGAAGAAGTATTTGAAGCTAAAATTGTATTTTCATTACATAAAGCATCTAATTTTTTAAAAATCTCTTTTTTAGCTTGCATATTTTCAATTATAGCCTCAATTACCAAATCACAATGCCTTGCATCTTCAATATTTAAGGATTTATGTACCCTAGCTAATATACCATTTTTTTCTTCCTCGGTTATTTTTCCTTTTTCAACAAGCCTTGTTATGTTTTTTACAATGTTGCCATAACCCCTTTCAACAAGTTCTTCCTTTATGTCATTCAAATAAACTTCAATACTATTTTGAGCAAAAACCTGAGCAATTCCTGCCCCCATTGTTCCTGCACCAACAACAAAAACCTTCATATTTATCCTCCTATCTATTTTTAAACTTTTCAACTTTTCTCTTTTCTAAAAACGCAATCATTGCATCTTTTTGATCTTCTGTTGAAAAGCATTGAGAAAACACTTCTGTCTCATACATAACCGCCGTATCAATATCCATCTGATACCCCTTATTTATAGAAGATTTTGCAAGCATCACTGCAATAGGAGCATTAGATGCTATTTTTCTAGCTAGCTTTAATGCTGCCTCCATGAGTTCTTCTTTCTTTACAATTTTATTTACAAGTCCTATTCTTAAAGCTTCATTCGCATCTATTATCTCTCCTGTAAAAATTAATTCTTTTGCCTTTGCTAAACCTACAATTCTAGTTAATCTTTGAGTTCCTCCAAATCCTGGAGTTATACCTAATCCTACTTCAGGTTGTCCAAATTTTGCTCCTTCACAAGCTATTCTAATATCACAGGCTAGTGCAAGTTCACAACCTCCACCTAAAGCATATCCATTTACTGCCGCGATAGTTGGAATTCTTAAATTTTCAATTTTTTTGAAAACTTTATTTCCTAAAATACTAAAATTCCTAGCTTGAATAGGATTCATATCCTTCATCTGTGAAATATCTGCCCCTGCTACAAAAGATTTTTCACCATCTCCTGTAATTATTAAAACATATAAAGATTCATCCCCCTCTAATTCATCTAATACTTTATCCAATTCAACAAGAGTTTTAAAATCTAAAGCATTTAAAGCACAAGGTCTTGAAATTGTCAAAACACCAATATTTCCTTCTTTTTTTAATATTACATTTTCCAAATTATCACCCCCCTAGAAATATTATATCATTTTTCAAAAATTAGTAAAATTTTAAATTTCATAAAAATCATTCTTGCAAAATAAAAATCCTATTGCATATATATGCAATAGGATTTTTATTTACTCCCCTATTATTTTTATCAATACCCTCTTTTTTCTTTTGCCATCAAACTCTCCATAAAAAATCTGTTCCCATGGACCAAGATCTAATTTCCCATCGGTTATAGCTACAACTACCTCTCTTCCCATTATAGTTCTTTTAAGATGTGCATCCGCATTATCCTCAAAGCCATTATGATGATATTGACTATATGGTTTTTCTGGAGCAAGCTTTTCTAGCCAATTTTCAAAATCTTGATGAAGCCCTGGCTCATCATCATTTATAAAAACGCTTGCAGTAATATGCATTGCATTACAAAGAAGAAGTCCCTCTTTTACTCCACTTTCTTTTACACATTTTTCTAGTTCATCAGTTATATTAACAAATCCTCTTCTTGTTTTTAGCTCAAACCAAAGCTCTTTTCTATAACTTTTCATATTCATCACCCCTTAGCTCATCCAGCAAAACCTTAACAGTCTTTTTAAATATAGGATGGACAATGTCTTTATCAATATCACAAATAGGTCTTAAAACAAACTCCCTATTATGCATATCAGGATGAGGAACTTTTAAATCTGGTTCATCAATTATTTCATCGTTATAAAAAATTATATCTAAATCAATATTTCTTGGTCCCCATTTAAACTGCCTTACTCTCCCCATCTGTTTTTCTATATCTAAAAGAACATTTAAAAGCTGCCTACAACTTAAAGCTGTTTCTACCTCTAAAGCTCCATTTAAAAAATCAGGTTGATCTTTATATCCATAAGGTTCTGTTATATATAAATTAGAAACCTTTTTAACTGTTATACCTTTATCCTTTATAAGCTTTATAGCTGTTTTTATATTTTCCTCTTTATTTCCAACATTAGTTCCAAAGGCTATTATAGCTTTATTCATTTTAACACCTCAATCATAGTTATAGCTCTTTTATTTTCCTTAACATCATGAACCCTTACCATATCAACCCCATGCAATGCAGCATAACAGGAAATAGCTATAGTCCCTTCAAGTCTTTCTTCTGGTGGTAAATTACCTAGAGCAATTCCTATAGTTGATTTTCTAGAATGAGCAAGCAATATAGGACAACCTAATCTTTTAAATACATCAATATTTTTTATAAGCTCTATGTTATGCTTATAAAGCTTTCCAAATCCTATACCTGGATCTATTATTATTTTATCCTTTGAAATTCCATTATTTAAAGCAAATTCTATTCTTTTTTGAAGAAACTCATATACTTCACTAACAACATTATGGTAATATGGATTTTCCTGCATATTCTTAGGAGTCCCTTTAATATGCATAAGTATAATAGGAACTTTATACTCCTTAACTATATTAATCATATTCTCATCAAAGGTCATTGCACTAATATCATTTATTATATCTGCTCCAGCTTCAATAGCAAGTTTTGCAGTTTTTGCTCTGTATGTATCAACTGATATCAAAATATCTTTATTTAGATTTCTTATAGCCTCTATTACAGGAATAACTCTTTTAATTTCTTCTTCTTCAGATACAGGATCTGACCCTGGTCTTGTAGATTCCCCACCAACATCTAAAATATCTACACCTTCTTCAATCATTTTTTTAGCCTTATCTAAAGCCTTTTCAATACCTTCTACTCTTGATTCTGTATAAAAAGAATCAGGAGTTGCATTTATTATTCCCATTATTTTTGTCCCATCAAAGTAATACTTTCTTCCATCTTTTAAAGTTATATAATTCATATTATCTCCCCTTTTTCTGTGCATGCAAAGGCATTATGATTGTGTATACTCTCAATGCTTTCAACATAAACCCTATACCAAAGTATATCTTTGTTGCTATCAAGCCTTAAAGCAACTTCCCTTACAACATCTTCAACAAATCTTGGATTTAAATATGCTCTTTCAGTTACATATTTTTCATCTTTTCGCTTTAGAAGAGAAAACACTGGACAGCTTGCACTCTCTTCTGCAATTGCAACAATATCTTCTATCCAAATTAATTTTTTAGTATAAATTTTAATATTAACAACAGCCCTTTGATTATGCGCACCAAATTCACTTATTTCTTTAGAACATGGACATAAAGTAACAACAGGAACGGAAACTTCCATAAAAAATCTATATGTATCGCTTTTTTCAGCATCAAAAGAGCACTTAACATCATTTGGAGATACAATTCCAGTAACAGGAGAAGGTTTTTTTATAAAATAATCAAAGTCAATTTTTATATGGGCAGTTTTAGCAGATAATTTTTCTTTAAGCCTATCTAATGCCCTTTCAATCTCTTTTGGAGTAATTTCTTTTAATTCATGAACAAGCTCAACAAATCTACTCATATGAGTGCCTCTTATATCTGCTGGCAAATCAACTGATAAGGTCATATCAGCAATGGTATGCTGAATTCCTCCTTCCTTTTCCTTTACAATAATTGGCCACTTTAATTTACTTATACCCACTTTTTTTAATGGAACATTTCTAAAATCCTTTTCACTTTGAACGTCCTTCATGTTCTACCCCCTATACACTACTCCACTAGTTTTTGTTTCCCAAACTTCTACTTCATATAATCTACAATTGTCCCTTTTTAAAACATCCTTTAATTCATTATAAACATAAATTGCTATATTTTCAGCTGTTGGCTGACTTATTATTTCATTCAAATAAGCATGATCAAACTTATCTATTATTTTTTCCTTTACTATCCTTTTTAACTCAACAAAATCAAATATCATTCCTTCTTCATCCGGCTCCCCCTCTAATTTAACAACAAGCCTATATGTATGTCCATGTAACTTTTCACATTTTCCATGGTAGTGAATAAGATTATGGGCAGCATCAAATTCAAATTCTTTAATGAGTATCATTCATTTTCACTCCTCAAATCTTTTATTTTTTGAATAAAGTTATATATTATTTTAGCAGTAAGCCCCCATATAACATAATCATTATACTTATAAAAATAAACATTCAACATGCCTTCCTGCCAATTGTAATCTTTAGACGAAATCTTTAAATCATAAGGAAACTCACCTAAAGGTTCTGTTTTAACCTTTATCTTCATTATCTTAGGTTCATTTTCTATAAAAAACTTTACAGGAACAAAAAATATTTTTTCAACCTCATATCTAGAATATCTAACTTTATTTTTATCTAGTATTTTTACAACAAAAGGATATATTATCTTACCATATTGAGTTACCAATATATCGCTTTGGCCTAAAACTTCAATATTTGAAGCATCTAATAAAAGCTCCTCACAAGTCTCTCTTATAGCAGCTTCTTCTATTTTTTCTCCTTTTTCAACTTTTCCTCCTGGTAAAGACACCTCTCCTGCCTGACTTAAATTTTTACTCCTTACCTGAAAAATTATTTGCCAATCATTATCCTTAACTAAAGGTATAGTAACAGCATAACTTTTTAAATCTATTCCTTCCCCTATAATTCCAACTCTTTTAAGTTTTAGTTTTAATCTCTCTAAATTTATCTTCATAGATACTATCACCAATTTATATTATACAATTATTTTTTTATTTTTTACAAGATTAGTATTGATTAACATTAAAATTAGTGTTATAATAACTAAAGTAAAGATTTAACATATAAAGTTAACATACCCCCTAAAATTTAAAGTTTTAGAGGATATGTTGCTTTAAATGTTAAATCTAAAACCTTTAAATTTTAGGAGGTATGTTTAATGTCAGACAAAACATTAATTTGCAAAGATTGCGGAAAGGAATTTATCTTCACTGAAGGAGAACAACTTTTCTACAAGGAAAAAGGATTCGAAAATGAACCAAAAAGATGTCCAGAATGTAGAAGAGTAAAAAAACAACAAAGAAGACAAGAAAACTTCAGAAGATAATAAGGAGAGCTAAGCTCTCCTTTTTATATTCTAGTTTTTCTTATATCCTCTTCAAGTCTTAATATTTTACCTTTCATTTCATCATCTAAATTATTAAGTATCTCTTCCCTAAATTTTAAACCTAACTGCTTTCTGTCAAGACCTTTACAATCTTTATTTAAAATATCTGACCAGCTTATTTTTTTATTTCTAAAAATTAAATCCAAATCAACTAATCTTTCACCATTTTCAAAATATTCAAGGCCTAACAGGATTTTTTTTATCTCTTTCGGATTTTTTAACGTAAAAAGTCTAACTTGATAAACTAAAATCGACATCATAAATCTAGGATAATCCTTTGTCCATGTTTCACCTAATATAATTCCTAAATCAAAATTATCTAAAACAACCGATAATCTTTCATAATGTTTTCTATATTCACTATATCTATCATATATTCTTATATAAACTTCATTCCACTCTACCCCAATAAGTCCTTCATTTAAGAATCTTAAAACCTGTGTTCTAAGCCTTTTAAGCAAATTAAAGCATGTCATATTTACTAATATAGTTTTAGAATTAATATCGTGAATATTTATTTTTTTATCTAAAGATTTATCTGTAAAACATATTATTGTATCTTGATATGTCCCTTCATCTAAACTTTCATGTAATGTTAATAATTTCCCATTATATTCATTTTTTATAGTTTCTATAATCTTATCACCATCACCTAAAGTTCTTATCAAAATAATTCCTGGAGCTATATGACAATCATTAACAAATTCATACCCTTTTAAATTAAACATTCTTGCAAAAAACTCATCAAATGGAATAGGTATTAAAATGCTTGAAATTATATCTTTATATCTAGCTATATTTTTATTAGGCTCTGTAATAAGGACAATAGTACTACTTTCTATTGCAAAATCTAAAGCAGAATCTATATCTAGTTTTAAGCCCTGCATATAAGATAGTAAAAACAATTCAAAGTCTTTAGGATTCTTGCAACCAAAAACAACCATTTTAGGCCCACTTCTTATAATAGATAACAACCCCATACCCCTTTCATTTTCCTATTTTGCTTATTTTAAATCTATAACTATCCGTTCCTATAGGATAATATAGTTTTATCACATTATTCTTATAAAAAATATTTATATAATAAATTCCATTCAAATATGTTAAATCAAAAATCCTTTTATCATGCCCATACAAATAAAAATCACAATTCTTAGGCAAATTTTCAAATTTATGAGCAAGTCCAAGTTTCAAACCTTCATATAAAAATATATCTCCCTCCCTTATAACTTTTACGTTACTTTTTAAATCTAAAACTGATATATTATCATGATTTCCCGGAACAATGACTATTAAATCTGCAAACTTTGAAAGAGCATTTAAAAAATTATCTGCTTCTTTTTTATAAATATTTACAAGATAAGGATTCAATTCTAATTTTACATCATCAGCAATATCTCCTGTATGAATAACAATGCTTGGTTTTATCTTTTTTACCATTTTTATTATAGAACTATAAATATAAGACGGAGTATCACTTATGTGAATTAAAGCTTTGCTGTTATTTAAAATCTTTGGAACATATATTTTCCCAAAAATATGATACAAATTTTCCCATAAAACTTCCATAAAAACATCCCCTATTTAAGTAGTATAAACTTTTTATTTTTGTAAAAAAATATTATATAGGCAATATTAGACAAAATTTCAAAAAAGGAGTGCAATACCATGAAAGCAGTAATAATGGCAGGTGGAGAAGGAACTAGATTAAGACCATTAACTTGCGGAATTCCAAAACCAATGGTTCCAATACTTAACAAACCTGTAATAGAATACACAATTAAACTTTTAAAAAAATATAATTTTGACAAGATTGCTATAACTACTTGCTACCTTTCAAATTTCATTATTGATTATTTAGGAGATGGAAGCAAATTTGGAATATCTATTGATTATTACATAGAAGAAACTCCCCTTGGAACAGGAGGAAGTGTGTTAAATACTGGAGATTTCATAGATCAAACTATTCTAGTAATAAGTGGAGATGTTTTAACTGATATAGATCTTTCAAAAGCTATAGAATTTCATAAAAATAAAAATTCCAAAGCAACTTTAATTTTAAAACGAGCAACAAACCCCTTAGAATATGGAATTGTCATAACAAATTCAGAAGGTAAAATAGAAAGATTTTTAGAAAAGCCAAGCTGGGGCGAAGTCTTTAGCGACACAATAAATACAGGAATATATATACTTGAAAAAGATGTTTTCAACTACTATAAAAAAGGAGATTCCTTTGATTTTAGCAAAGACCTTTTCCCAAGATTACTAAAAGACAATGTTCCAATGTATGGGTATATAACAGATGAATATTGGAATGACATTGGAGATATAAACTCATACAAACAAACTCATTTTGACATATTAAACGGTAAAGTAAAAGTAGATTTGGATTTACCTATGGTAAAAGAAGGAATATACATAGGGGAAGGAACTGTAATAAAAGATGATGTTATAATAAATCCTCCTGTTTACATAGGCAAAAACTGTATTATAAACTCAAAAGCCAAACTTGATTCATTTACAATAATTGGAGATAACTGTAAAATTGAAGAAAATGCCTCAATAAAAAAATCTATAATTTGGAATAACACATCAATTGGTCAATCTACTCAAGCTAGATCAACTATAATATGCAATAAGGTTATAATTAAAAATAATGTAAATTTATTCGAAGACTCAGTAGTAGGAACAGAATCTACAATAGAATCCTTCTGCACAATAAATCCATCAATTAAAATTTGGCCCTTCAAAAAAATAAAAGAATCCTCCATTGTAAACAACAATCTAGTTTGGGGAACAAAAGTGAGCAAAACACTATTTGGAAACAGAAATATATCAGGAGACATTAATATAGATATAACTCCTGAATATGCAAGTGTTTTAGGTTCAGCATACGCAAATATCGTAAATAAAAGTAAACCTGTAGTGGTATCCTGTGATGATAGCAATACTTCAAAAGCAATTAAAAATTCTATATTATCAGGATTGCTATCCTCAGGAATAAGAATAATAGATATTGAAGATGTAACATTACCAATAGCAAGAAATGCAGTTATGTTTTATAATGCCTCAGGAGGAATCCATACTTATTCTGACATAAATTCAAAAAACAAAGTTTATATAGAATTTATAAACGAAAAAGGTGGAAACATAGATCGATCTACTGAAAAAAAGCTTGAACATTTATATCATCGTCAAGATTTTGAAAGATGTAATTCTGATTCCATAAAAGATGTCATTAAAATTTATAATTATTCTTCCTATTATATTAACACAATATTATCTCTTTTAAAAAATATTCCTAAAATCAAAAATAACTCACCAAAAATACTATTATCCTCTGAAAGTGAACTTTCACTATCGATAGTACATAAAATTTTAACTGAAATAGGTTGTAAAGTATTTATAGATTATAGTTTAAGGAAAGGATTAGATAAAGAAAGCCTAGATATTCTCTCTAAAAAAGTAGCAAATGAAGGATTTTTCCTTGGAATTTTAATTAACTTTAACGGTGAAAGTCTAAAACTTATAGATAACAAAGGCAATATTATTGATAATGAAAAATACATTTTGCTAACAGAGCTTATACTTGCAAAAACAGGAAAATGCAAAAAATTTATAGTTCCATATACAGCAACTAAACAAATTGAAGAAATAGCAAAGAATTATTCTTTAGAGGTTATAAGAACAAAATCTAATATATCAAATCTTTTAAATGAAATATTAAAAGATAACGACCTTATTTATCAATACTTATTAAATTTTGATGCCTCTGCCGCATCTGCATTGATTATAGACTTCGTGATAGATAATAACATTACACTTTATGAATTAGTTAATGAAATACCAAGATTTTATACAAAACATAGGGAAATTGTTTGTGATATCTCAGAAAGAGGAAAAATTATAAGACAGCTTATAGAGCAAAACAAAGATAAAAACATAGAACTATTTGAAGGTTTAAAAATTAATACAGAAAAGGGATGGGTAATTATTATCCCTGACAACGAAAAACCCACTTTTAACATATATAGCGAAGGATATTCTGAAGAATTTGCAGAGGAAATAAGTTTTGATATTTACAATAAAATATTAAACCTAATAAACAACTCTTAAAGAAAGGAGTTGATGGTGGGTGCTTTATATGTATGTAGCTTTATTCTTTGTTTTACTTGTAGTCTTTTTTATCTTAAACAAAACATCAAATAAAATAAATAAACATATTGAGATAAAAGATGCACTGCTTAATCATGATGAACTAATTCAACATGCTAAAGAAATAGCAAAAAATCACTCCGTAGAAAAAAATAAAAAAGGAATTGATATATTATCTCACCGTCTGATAGATAATTATAAGTTTATAACAAATTTATATTTAAAAACTAATGATTTAGCTAAAACAAAAAAGAATTTGCCTTCTGGTAGCGACTGGCTTCTTGATAATTTTTACATAATAGAAGATAATTATAAAAATATTATAAGAAATGTAAACAATAAAACTTTTAAAGAACTTGAAATATTAAACAAAGGATATTATAAAAATTTTCCACGAATATTTATATTAGCAGTAGAACTTATATCTCATACCGATGGTAGAATTGAAAAAGATTTACTTATTGATTTTATAAATGCTTATCAAAAAATCCATCATCTTTCTATGAGCGAAATTTGGGCTTTACCCTTATGTCTTAGTATTGCCCTCTTTGAAAAAATAAGAAACTTATGTGAAAAATTAAACACGACTCAAAACGAGTGGAACAAAGCTGAAGAAATAATTAAACTTGATGATTATGGCAAAATAACCAAAGCATTATCCGATAAATTAGAAAACAAAACATTTACTCCAAGTTTTATTGAACATCTTGTTGAAATATTAAAGAAAAACGAAATATATAACGAACCTGTTTTAGACTTTATAAAATCTAAACTTTTATATGAAAATATAAGCATTGAAAACATAATAAATATTGAACATCAAGAACAAGCACAGATTGCCATTTCTTTTGGAAATAGCATAAATAGTTTAAGACTTATAAACGCTTTAGATTGGAACGAAATATTCGAAGAAATCTCTGTTGTAGATAAAATCCTTTCAAAAGATAAATTTTATAAGTTACAGGACAAAGAAACTAGAGATTACTATAGGCATAAGATCAAAAAAATAGCTTCTAAATACAATGTTTCTGAAAGCAAAGTAGCAAAACATTTAATATTGCTTGCAAGCCAAGCAAATACGGACAAAAAAAGTCATGTTGGATATTACCTTTTGGATGAAGGTTTAAATCTTTTAATAAACAAACTTACAAATAAAAACAATAGAACAAGAAACTTACTTCCTACACTATATTTCTTAACTTTATTTACCCTTTTACTTGCTTTAAACTTTGCTTTATCCTATTACTGTTTTATTAAAACCAAAAATTATACTTTATCAATATTATCCTTTTTGGTGCTTTTAATTCCTTTGAGCGAAGTTTCAATATCTTTTACTAACTGGATATTTACTCACTTTTTAGAACCATCTTTCCTTCCAAAACTTGATTTTAAAGATGGAATTCCAGACGAATACAAGACAATAATAATAATACCTACGGTTTTACCAAATGTAAACAGGGTAAAATCTATATTTAATCAACTTGAAGTAAATTATTGTGCAAACAAAAATAAAAACATATATTTTGCAATTTTAGGAGATTTTATTGATTCTAAACAAGAATTTATGGGAAATGAAGAGGAAATAATAAAAACTGGATTAGAACTTACAAAAGAACTAAACAAAAAATATTCAAAAAATGAAGATATTTTCTATTATCTGCACAGAAAAAGAATTTATAATCCAGCCCAAGAAAAATGGATGGGTTGGGAAAGAAAAAGAGGGGCAATATATGAATTTGTAGAACTTATACGTGGAAATCTAGATACAAACTTCATAATTCTTTCATCAGATATTACCCCACTTAAAAATGCTAAATATATAATTACTATAGATGCTGATACAATAATGCCAATAGGATCAGCAGAAAAACTAATCGGCACTATATGTCATCCTTTAAACAAAGCAGAATATGACGCCAATAAAGGAATAGTAACCAAAGGATACGCCCTTATACAACCAAGAATAGGAATAAACATTGAAAGTGCCAATAAAACTATCTTTTCAAGAATCTTTGCGGGCAATGGAGGAGTGGATCCTTATTCTAAAGCTATTTCAGATATTTATCAAGATATTTTTAAAGAAGCTATATTTACAGGAAAAGGTATATTCGACATTGATATTTTCAAGGATAGCTTAAAAAATATACCTGAAAATACACTACTAAGCCATGATTTAATAGAAGGAAGTTATTTAAGGGTAGGACTTGCAACAGATATAGAACTTATAGATAACTATCCTGAAAAATATAGTTCATATATAATGAGACAACATAGATGGACTAGAGGAGATTGGCAAACAATTCCTTGGCTTAAATCAAAAATTAAAACATCAAATGGTGATTTAATAAATAATCCACTAAATTATATTTCTAAATGGAAAATAATAGATAATCTTCGCCGCAGCTTGGTATTTATATCTAATTTTATCTTGACAACTTATGCTTCTATTTTTATTAAAGATAAATTATTAATATCTACTGCATTAATTTGTATGTTTTTCCCAGTTTTCTTAGGATTTTTAGACTATTTAAACTTAAAATATTTTATATCACCAAAGGAAAAATTAAACGGAAACTTAATATACGGGCTTAAAGCTTCATTTTATCAATGTTTATTAAATTTCATATTTCTTCCATACAATACATATATTATGGCTCATGCTATATTAAAAACTCTTTATAGAATATATATATCAAAGAAAAACACCCTTGAGTGGGTTACTGCAGCAGATGTGGAAAGTTCATTAAACAACGACCTAAAAAGTTTTATAATAAGAATGTATCCCGGATTAATAATTTCATCAGTATATCTTTTATTAGGTCTTTTTAAACAAACTTTAATTCTACCATTAATTTTTTCTTTAATTTGGTTTACCTCACCTTTTGTAGCTTATTATATTAGCAAACCAACTATACGTAAATATGAATTTATTAAAGAAGACATTGATATACTAAGAAGAATCGCAAGAAAAACATGGTTATTTTATGAAGAATTTACTGATAAAAGTAATAATTATCTTCCTATTGACAATTACCAACAAAGTCCTGTAAAAAAAGTTGCCCACAGGACATCTCCAACAAATATTGGTTTTTATCTTTTAAGCTGTCTTTGCGCTAAAAATTTAGGATATATAAGCTTATCTAAAATGCTTACTAAAATCAATGAAACTTTATCAACCATAGAAAAATTAAAAAAATGGAAGGGACATCTTTATAACTGGTACGACACAAAAACATTAGAAGTATTACATCCATATTATATTTCAACAGTTGATAACGGTAATTTTATAGGATATCTAATAACTTTAAAAGAAGGAATAAAGTCTTTATTAAATGAACCTATTTTCTCTAAAAATGATATTGAGGGCTTAAAGGATACTTTAAAACTAGATAATAATCTAAAAGAATATGTTGAGCAATTAGAACAATTAACAAAAAATGAATCCTTTGATATTAAAAAATGGATATCTATTTTAAATGAATTAGAAAAATTAGAACCCTCAAATCTTTTCAGACAAAAAGTTGTTGATGCAGCTAAAGACTTTAAACAGGAAATTGAAAAATTTATTCCTTTATACCTTTTAAATGATGATGAATTTATCACTAAAATACATAATTTTTCAATAAAGAATCTTAATAAATTTTATGAAGATATGTTAAAAGATAAGCCTGAGATTAGCGTATATTTACATAATGTAAAAAATCTACTCAATTTTGCCCATAAAATTATATCTCGTATAGAAACAATAATAGATAATACTAATTTCTCACTACTATATGACGAAAAAAGAGATCTATTCTCCATAGGATTTAATGTAGAAGAAAATAAACTTACTAATTCATATTATGATCTTTTAGCATCTGAAAGTAGACTTGCAAGTTATATAGCTGTAGCAAAACGTGAAGTTCCTGTAAGTCATTGGTTTAGACTCGGAAGAAGCCTTGTAAAAATAAATGGATATAGAAGCTTAGTTTCTTGGACAGGAACGATGTTTGAATATTTCATGCCTCCAATTGTTATGAAAACTTTTGAAAATACTTTACTTAGTGAGACTTACTATACTGCAATAAAGGCTCAAATAAAATATGGTAACGACAGAAAAGTTCCTTGGGGAACTTCAGAATCTGGTTTTTATACCTTTGACCTTCTTCTTAATTATCAATATAAAGCCTTTGGAGTTCCAGATTTAGGCTTAAAAAGAGGGCTTATAAACGATCTTGTTATTTCACCTTACTCAACAATTTTAGCACTACCTTTTAGTCCTAAAGAATCCATAGAAAATTTAAAAAGAATAATCAATGAAATAGGAGAAGGAATATATGGTCTTTACGAAGCTATAGACTATACACCAGAAAGACTTCCTAAAAATAAAAATGCAGCAGTGGTTGAAAGTTTCATGGCCCATCATCAAGGAATGATATTAGCCTCAATAAATAATTTTATAAACCAAAATATATTGGTAAGATATTTTCATTCAGATCCTACAATCAAATGTGGAGAATTTTTATTACAAGAAAAAATACCTTTAAGGGTAATAATCACAAAAGAACATAAGGAAATTGTAAAACCATTTAAGCGTGAAGTATATAAAGAACAAACAATAGTTCGTGAAGTTGGAGCCTTTGAATCTGATATACCTATTTGTCATATTTTATCTAATGGAAATTATTCTATAATACTTACAAATGGAGGTTCAAGTTTTAGCAAATACAATGATATATACATAAACAGATGGAGAGATGACGCTATTCAAAGGCGTTATGGAACATTTATATTCCTTCGCAATCTCAACGATAATAAAGTTTTATCAACTACTTATGAACCAATTTGCAAAAAAGTTAAATATTATAAAGCTAAATTTTCACAAGATAAAGCTGAATATTTATTAAAAGAAGATAATTTAGAAATTCATACAGAAATTTGTGTTTCACCTGAAGATAACTGCGAAATTAGAAAAGTCAATATAACTAACTTTTCTAACGATAATATAACCTTAGAAGCAACAAGTTATAGTGAAATAGTTTTAAACAACATAATGGCTGATATAGCTCACCCTGCATTTAGCAACTTATTTGTAAGAACAGAATTTGATGACAAATATAACTGCATTATAGCATCTAGAAGACCTCGTGAAGAAGGAAGACCACCCCATTTTGCCTTCCATTCACTATTAGTTATTGGAAATAAACTAGGAAACATTGAATATGAAACAGACAGACTTAAATTTTTAGGAAGAGGGAAAAACATCTCAGAACCACAAGCACTTTATCAACCTCTTACAAAATCAATTGGCGCTGTTTTAGATCCTATATTTAGCCTAAGATGTAGATTAGAAATAAAATCAGGTGAAACAGCTACACTAGTATTCTTTACTGGATACGGTAAGACTAAAGAAGAAGTATTAGAACTTAGCAAAAAATATAGCGACTATTCAAACGTTAAGAGAGCCTTTGAACTTGCAAATATAAGGAGCAAAATGGAACTTAGATATTTAAATCTTAAAGCCTCCGAGGTTATAGATTTTGATAATATGTTATCTCACATTTTGTATTTAAGCCCTCTTAAAGCAAAATATAAGGATATAATTAAACAAAATAAAAAGGGACAGCAAGAATTATGGAAATTTGGTATATCAGGAGATATTCCTATAGTTTTAGTTACAATAAATAAATGTGAAGATATTGAAGCAATAAAAACCATGATAAAAGCTCATGAATATTGGAGAAATAAAGGGCTTAAAGTAGACCTTGTAATACTTAACCAAGATGAAAGTTCATATCTACAACCTTTAAGGGATCTTATACAAGATACAATAATGCGAAGCATTACAAGCGATGTTTTAAATAAATCTGGAGGAATTTACGTTTTAAATGAAAAGGAAATGAATGAAGAAGATGTTATTTTACTATTTACTGTAGCAAGATTAATAATACATGCTCAAAAAGGTTCAATATCTAAACAAATAAAGCTTCAAACAAGTTATATTGAAAACCAAAAAATAGATATAGAAATTCCTCAAGAAGAACTTATTTTTAAAGATATACCTGTGCCTGAACTTGATTATTTCAATGGATATGGCGGTTTTGATATAGAAAATAAAGAATATGTTATCAAGCTAAAAGAAAATTCCTCTACTCCTTTACCTTGGTCAAATATTGTAGCAAATAAAAATTTAGGTTTTCTAATAACAGAAAGCGGTGGAGGTTATACTTGGTTTAAAAATAGCCGTGAAAATAAACTAACTCCATGGAGTAACGATCCTGTTTCAGATCCACCAAGCGAAGTAATATACATCCGTGATGAGCATACTAAAGAATTCTGGAGCATAACTTCAAATCCTATAAGAAAAAATATACCCTATATAATTCATCATGGAATTGGATACTCAAAATTTATACAAGAAAGCCATAATTTAAAACAAGAGCTTTTATGTTTCGTTCCTAAAGACGATAGCGTAAAAATAAACTTAATTAAAATAACAAATACTGCTTACGTTAAAAGAAAAATTTCTATTTACTACTATATAAAACCTATGCTTGGAGTAAGTGAAAACAGCACTCAACAATACATAGTAACTGATTTAATTACACATACAGGAACTATACTCTTTAAAAACACATATAACATGGATTTTCCTGACTGCATAGCTTTCATAGACTCTTCCGAAGAAAAAGATAGCTTTACATGCAACCGAATGGAATTTATAGGACCATATAGAAATCTTAAAAATCCTTACGGCCTTTTAAAAGAAAAACTATCTAATAGCTTTGGAGCAGGACTTGATCCATGTGTAGCAATTAAACTTACAGTATCCCTTGAGCCAAATGAAGAAAAGGAAATTTCAATTATTTTAGGAGCTGCTAATAGCAAAGAAGAAGTTGAAAAATTAGCTATTAAATACAAAAACTTAAATAATTGCAAAAAATCATTTGAAGAAGTTAAAAGCTATTGGAAATCAATACTTGATGTTATTCAAGTAGATACCCCTGAAAAATCTATTAATATAATGTTAAACGCTTGGCTTATATATCAAACACTATCGTGTAGATTATTTGCTAGAAGTGCTTTTTATCAAAGTGGCGGTGCATATGGCTTTAGAGACCAGCTTCAAGACGTTTTATCAATGCTTAACATAGCACCTGAAATAGCAAAAGAACAAATAATACTTCATTCTAAACATCAATTTTTAGAAGGAGATGTTCTGCACTGGTGGCATATGTGTAAAGACATCAAAGGTATTAGAACAAAATTTTCCGATGATCTTTTATGGTTACCTTTTGTAGTTGCCGAATATATAACCAAAACTGGTGATTATTCAATTTTAGATATTGAGACTCACTTTGTTGAAGGTGAAAAATTAAAAGAAAATGAAGATGAAAAATACTTTACACCAATTAAATCACAAGAAAAAGCTTCTATATATGAACACTGCATAAAAGCTATTGAACATTCTTTAAAATTTGGAGAACACGGAATACCTCTTATGGGTTCTGGAGATTGGAATGATGGAATGAATACAGTTGGCAATAAAGGAAAAGGTGAAAGCGTATGGCTTGGCTGGTTCTTATTTAGTATACTACAAAAGTTTATTCCTATCTGCAAATTTAAACTTGATTATGAACTTGCTGGAAAATATCAAGAAATTTCAAAGAAAATAATAAAAGCAATAGAAGAAAATGCTTGGGATGGAGAATGGTATAAAAGAGCTTATTTTGATGATGGAACTCCCCTTGGCTCTTCTATAAATCCTGAATGTAAGATAGATTCCCTAGCTCAAACCTGGGGGATAATAAGCAATGGAGCAAATTACAACAGGGCCTTAATTGCAATGAAATCTGTAGAAAATTATTTAATAAACAAAGAAGCCGGGATTATAATGCTCTTTACACCGCCCTTTGATAAAAGCAATTTAAATCCAGGATATATTAAAGGATATGTTCCCGGCGTTAGAGAAAATGGAGGTCAGTATACTCATGCTGCTACCTGGGTAATTTATGCATATGCTCTACTTGGAGATGGTGATAAAGCCGTTGAACTTTACAACATGATAAATCCAATAAATCATTCAAGAACACAATTTGAAGTATCAAAATATAAAGTAGAACCTTACGTTATGGCAGCAGATGTTTATACCGTTGAACCTCACGTAGGAAGAGGTGGCTGGACATGGTATACTGGCTCATCAAGTTGGATGTATAAAGTAGGTTTAGAAGAAATCCTTGGATTTAAAAAGAATGGCGATAAGCTAATCATCGACCCATGTATCCCAAAATCATGGACCCAATATAGTATAACTTATAAATATAAATCCTCAACTTATAAAATAATAGTTAAAAATCCAAATTCTAAAAACAAAGGAGTATCTAAAATAATAATAGACAATAATGTATCAGAAAATAATATAATCAATTTAAATGATGATGGTAAAATTCACCAAGTCGAAGTTATAATGTAAGTGGGAGCTTTCCTCCCACTTACTTAAAAATAATAATTTTTACATCTCCAGGGTTTAAATAAATATCTACATCTTTACCTACAAAAATTTCTTTGCTCTTTATTAATTCAAACAATATATCACATTCTTGTATTTTTTGCTTTATTTTTCTTTCTAACTTATGTTTTTTAAAACTTAAACTTACACATTTTTTAAAATCTCCATTAGCAGCTATAAGTAATAATTTTTCCTTAAAGTCATCTAACTTATATGCAAAAACAAAGGTTGACGGTTCCTTTAGATCAAAATTAATAAAGTTGTTAGATTTTAAAAACTTTAAATACTTTTCTCTAATCTTACTCACTCTTTCTAAAATGCTTATCATATCTTCTTTGCCTTCATTATTCCAATGAAGCGCATATCTATCAAAAAAAGCGAGCTTACCATATAAAGGATCATCTTTAGAAAGCATGTATCTTCCATTTGGCTGAGGATCTAATCCTAAATTCATAGGCTGAACCTCAAATAATTCCATTCCAGAAGTTACAAAAGGAACAGCATTAGGAAGAAAATTATTTATAACTACCGTAAATTTAGAAAATGCTTTTCCTCCTTCCCTGGAAGCAGCTCTTGGAGTATCTGGAGTTTCCGCTGTTGCAATCACTGGAAGTTTTAATTTTTTAGATTGCAAAATCATCTTTTTAAAATATCCTTCTTTAATCCTTGGTTGAGCCCACCAATACTCACCTATTATCATATTATATCCTGCCCTCTTAGCTTTTTTATCTGATTTATTATTAAGTTCTTCTGATATAAAACAAAAATTTTTATCAAATTCACGCGGTCTTTTAATAATCATTCTTTCAAGCTCCGATGGAAGTGCATGTCCCATATCTATTCTTGCACCATCTATTCCAAAATTTCTTTGATAATATGGAATTACATCAGCTATTTTATTCCACAATTCAATATTTTTAATTTTACCTTTGAATATGTTTCCTCTAATAATATCAAATAAAATATATGGAGGCTGATCCCTATCTACAAATTTAGAAGACTGCTTAGGATTATCAAGGTACAGCCTTAAATAAGTAACATCATTCCAAGGTGGTTGAGGATCATTTATTGAATCAGAAAAAGCTGGAGCAGTAGTAATTTCAAACTCCTTCTCTATAAGTTCAAAGAAATCTATATTTTTATCTTGACTACATCTTTGTTTTATACTTTCCCATTTTTGAGGATCTATTTTATCTGGAGATGGAACAAATAATTTTAAATGTTCTTTAACTTCATAAGAATTATAAATTCTTTCTACATTACTATTTTCTGCTTTTGTAAAAGGTTCAAATCCTTCTATTTTAGGAGGATGATATTTATCTAAATCCTTTATCTTAATCCAGTAAAACCAATCAGGATGTTCTAAAATCAAATCAGAATCTCTAGCTGAAGTCCTAGGTATTATATCAATAATAACCCTAATTCCAAGAACATGACAAGCTTCAACAAAAGCTCTAAATTCTTCATCTACCGTTGTTTCTAACATGGTATCCTTTAATACAGGATCTATCTCAAAAAAATTTTTTACAGCATAAGGGGAACCCATCTCTCCCTTTGCATATCTTGTGCTGTTCTTTGTAATAGGAAGCATATAAATTACATTAAACCCCATTTTTTTAATAAGCGGTAGTAAAACTATAGTTTTTAAGAAAGTTCCTGTGTCTTTAAAACCAAACTTATTATTAAGTTCTAAATTGCCATCAGAATCATGATCCCATGCAGAAGAAGTTCTAATTTGCATTCCATAAATGCTGCTATCTTTTATCCAGTCTCCCCCATTATTTTTTTCTTTTATCACTTTAGATAGGGGTAATGCATAGTCAATATTTTCCTTCATATTAGATATTATAACTTTTTCTATACACTGAAGATAAAAATTATATGGATTTACTGTAATGGTTCCGTCTTGATTTACTTTTTTCTCTTCTCCTATATATCCAAATGTATCCCAAATAGAAGGTACTTTATATTCAATATTTTTTCCAAATTCAACTTTACTTTTCAATATGCTCGCAACTTTAATCAATGCACTTTTTCTTTCCATAGCCTTCCCCCTCTGTGCAATCGTTTGAACACATACTTATTATACAACAAAATTATTCAAAAAGATAGGCCAAATAGCCTATCTTTTATAAACTACCTCTCCATTAACAACCGTCATAAAAACTTCAATATCTTTTATATCTGAAGGTTTAACCTTAAAAATGTTCTCCTCAAGAACTACAAAATCAGCATATTTTCCTTTTTCTAAACTTCCATATATATTTTCCATATAATTTGCATAGGAAGGATTTTTAGTATAACATTCTATAGCTTGTTTTATCGTAACATTTTCTTCTTTATTTAAATTAATATCATCTACAGCACAATATATTCCAAGAAGTGGTTCAAAACCTCTAAAATAAGTTCCGTCCTTCTTTGTCATAACTGCTGCTCCAAAGGGAGTATCACTATTAAAAATAACTTTGATACCTTTTTCAATAAAAGTTTTAAACCTATACGTATCCTTTATTCTTCTTAATCCTACCCTTGACAATGTTAAGTCCTTTTCTAAATTGAAAATAGGCTGAAAGGACGCTATAAGATTCAACTTTTTAAATCTATCTATATCCTCTTCCCTTATTATTTGTATGTGTTCAACCCTATTTCTAACTTTATCGTTAGGATATAAAGAATATACTTTTTCATAAATATCTAAAAACTTTTTTAGTGCCAAATCCCCAATTGCATGAACAGCCAAAGGAACGTTATTTTTTAGAGAATTTTCAACAATACTATAAATTTCTTCATCCTTTAAAGTTTGAATGCCTTTATTTTCAGGCTCATCTTCATAACCATCTATCAACATAGCTGTTTTAGAACCAAAACTTCCATCCATAAAATACTTACAAGGACCTTTTTTAATCCTTTCACCATCCTCAAGATTTATAAACTCATCAAGCTCCCTACTTTTTCCTAATGCCCCTGCAACTATTCGAATTTTTAAATTTCCTTCATTTTGAAGCTTTTTATATAAATTAAAATACCTAGGATACTGAGTCATAATATCATTAACCATAGTGATTCCACTTTTAAACAATTCATTTTCTAAACAAATTAAAGCTCTTTCAAGATATTCATCCCCTACTTTATCCATTATAAGTCCTAGAATATCAAATACCCACTCTTCATAAAAAAGACCTGTAAGTCCTTTTTCATCTTTTATAGCATTTTGTGAAGTTACTGCTTTACTATGCAAATTTAACTCCTTTAATGCAGCCGTATTTAAAACTAATGAATGTCCATCCTGCCTTACTAAACAAACAGGTTTATCTTGTACTATCTTATCTATATCAAATCTATTTGGCATTTTTCCACCAAAAATTTCTTCATTCCATCCTGAACCAATAACCCACGCATTTTTGCTATATTTTTTTAGTAAAATTTCAAATTCTTCTTTAGTTTTAACATTTTTTAAATTTAAATCCACAACACTTCTTGCTGCTTCTACAAGATGAATATGACTTTCAATAAAACCTGGTAAAACTGTTTTCCCTTCAAGATCAAAAATTTCTCCTTTAAAGTTTTCCTTTAAATCTTTATATTTTCCTAATTTTAATATTTTTCCGTTTTGAACTAACATAGAATCAAATACACTATCATTCTCATCCATTGTATATATAGAGGCATTTGTAAATAATAATTGTTTCATAATTCCCCCCCTTTGTTATATTTATATTTCTATTTTACCATATTTTTCAATCAACTAGACAAAAAATAAAAAAAACTGTATTTAATTTAAAAATGCAGTGTCTAATTCATTTAACAAAAGTGCTAGAAATTCTTCTCTTTTCAAATAAATCCCTGTTTCTAGCTTTACTGAAGTTGCTATATTTTTTAATGTATCATCAAATTCTTCTTGATTTAAATTTATTCCTATGCCTAAAACAACACACTGTAATTTCCCTAAGTAATAAAAAGTTTCTGTTAATACTCCTGCTATTTTCTTGCCATTTAAATAAACATCATTTGGAAATTTTATATCTGCAAATACATTAAATTTCTCCAAAGTTTCCACTATTATTCTTGAAATTAAAATACTAACAACCTCTACATTTTTAATCCAATCAGGATGTAAAATAATTGATAAAGCAATAGAATTTCCCCTATAAGTAACCCATCTTCTTCCATGAGTTCCTCTTCCTTCTGTTTGCTCTTCTGCTAATATACAAAGTCCCCACTCACCTAACTTAGCATATTTTTTTGCAACATCATTTGTAGAAGTTACACGCTCAAAATATATTAGCTTTTTTCCTAATAAATTCGTATTTAATAACGAAAAATATCTTTCAAAATCAAAGTTCACATTTCCAAATACATGAAACATAATAAATTCACCATCACTCAATAAATTTTCCCATTTTTCTAAACTTGTTATATCTATTCTGTAATAAAATATCAATATCTAATTTACTCAGATTATCTATTTCATCTATAAGATTTTGCTTTATACTTTTAGAAACTCTATCTACATCTTTATGAGCTCCTCCAAGAGGCTCTTCTATTATTTTATCTATTACTCCAAAGTTCAAAAGATCTTGAGCAGTTAACTTCATTAATTCTGCAGCTTCTTTAGCCTTTGAAGCATCTTTCCACAAAATACTAGCAAATCCCTCTGGAGACAAAATAGAATATATGGAATGTTCAAGCATCCATACTCTATCAGAAAAAGCAAGAGCTAAAGCTCCTCCACTTCCCCCTTCAGCAATCACAATTGAAATTATAGGCACTTTTAAAGTAGACATTTCAAACAAATTCTTAGCAATAGCTTCTCCTTGTCCTCTTTCTTCAGAGCCTATACCACAGAATGCTCCTGGAGTATCTACAAAACATATAATCGGCCTTTTAAATTTTTCTGCCTGCTTCATAAGTCTTAAAGCTTTCCTATAACCTTCAGGATGAGGCATTCCAAAGTTTCTTTTTATATTTTCCTGAGTATTCTTCCCTTTTTGTTGACCAATTACAGTTACAGGCTTACCCTTTAAAAGGGCTATCCCACCTATAATCGCAGGATCATCTCCATAAAGTCTATCTCCATGAAGTTCTATAAAATTATCAAATATTCTTTCAATATAATCAAGAGAAGTAGGTCTTTCAATTTTTCTTGCAAGCTGAACTTTATCCCATGCTCTTATATTTTCAAAGGCCTCTTTTTGAAGTTCTTTTAATTTTTTTTCTAAAATTTCAATCTCATTACTTAAATCTATATTTTGAAGCCTTGAAAATTCCCTTAACTCTTTTATTTTATTTTCAAGCTCACAGACTGCCTTTTCAATTTCAAATATACTCAAGTCATCACCCCCTGTGCATTAAAAGTATATTATAGAGGGTTTTCTTTAAGTTCTCCCTTTCAACAATTAAATCAATAAAACCATGTTCTAATAAAAATTCCGCTCTTTGAAAACCTTGTGGAAGTTTTTGTTTTATAGTTTGTTCTATAACCCTTGGGCCTGCAAAACCAATCAATGCCTTAGGTTCTGCTAAAATAATATCCCCTAACATTGCAAAACTTGCTGTAACTCCTCCTGTTGTAGGATCTGTTAATACTGATATATATAAAAGCCCAGAATCTGAATGTCTTTTTACAGCTGCACTCGTCTTTGCCATCTGCATCAAAGAAAGAATTCCTTCCTGCATTCTTGCGCCACCTGAGGCAGTAAATACTACTACAGGAAGTCTTTTCTCTGTAGCCTTTTCAAAAGCTCTTGTAATCTTTTCTCCAACAACACATCCCATACTTCCCATTAAAAAGTAACTATCCATAACCGCTATTACACAACTTTCACCATTTATTTTCCCTTCTCCCGTAATCACAGCTTCATTTATCCCAGTATCTTTAACTAAATTTTGTATCTTAATATCATAATCTGGATAATCAAGAGGATTTATTGTTTTTAAATTGCTATCATATTCCACAAATGTTCCTTTATCTATAATAAGTTCTATTCTTTGTTTTGCTGTCATTCTAAAATACTTATTACAATTTGGACATCTCATTAAATTCTTCTCTATATCTTCTTTTAAAATTATTTTCCCACATTCATCACATTTTTCAAAAATTCCATCCGGGATAAAAGGTTTAAAATAATTTTCGTTCTTTTTTTCAATTTGAGAAAGGGTTACATACTGCCTCTTTTTAAATAAATTTATCATTTAATCACCACCTTATTATCGGTGTAAAAATCTTGTTAAAAATCCTGTATCATAAGTTCCTTCAATAAACTCTTTTTGGTTTAAAAGTTCATAATGTAAATCAATATTTGTTTTAATTCCTTCTATTACAAATTCTTCAAGAGCCCTTTTCATTCTCTCAATGGCTTCTTTTCTATCCTTTGCATAAACTATAAGTTTTGCTATCATTGAATCATAGGAAGATGGAATAGTATAACCCTGATATATACAACTATCTATTCTAACTCCTAATCCTCCAGGAAAATGAAGAAAATCTATTTTTCCAGGAGATGGTCTAAAACCATTTTCAACATCCTCTGCATTTATCCTACACTCTATTGCATGCCCAATTATTTTTATATCTTCTTGAGAATATTCTAATTTTTCCCCTGCGGCAATCCTTATTTGTTCTTTTATCAGATCTATTCCTGTAATCATTTCCGTAACAGGATGTTCAACTTGTATCCTAGTATTCATCTCTATAAAATAAAAATTTCCATTCTTATCAACTAAAAATTCAACCGTCCCTGCATTTTTATAATTTACTGCCTTTGCAACATCTATTGCTACTTTACCCATCTTTTTTCTTAAATTTTCATCTAAAATAACAGAAGGAGCTTCTTCAATTATTTTTTGATTTTTTCTCTGCATGGAACAGTCTCTTTCTCCAAGATGTAAAACATTACCATAAGAATCTGCTAATATCTGAAACTCAATATGTTTTGGATTTTCAATAAACTTTTCTATATACATCGAGTCATCTCCAAAAGCATTTTTAGCTTCATTTTTAGCCATATCAAAAACTTTAAAAAGCTCATCTATATCCCTTACAATTCTAATTCCTCTTCCACCACCACCTGCAGCTGCTTTTATCATTATAGGAAATCCTATTTTATTAGCAATATCAACAGCTTCCTCTAGACTGTCAACCTTACCATCTGATCCTGGAACTACAGGAATATTATTTTTTATCATAACTTCCCTTGCCTTGGCTTTATCTCCCATAAGCTCAATCGCTTCAGCAGACGGACCTATAAAAGTTATATTACACTCCTCACAAAGCTTTGCAAACTTACTGTTTTCTGATAAAAAACCAAAACCGGGGTGAATTGCCTCTGAACCAGTTAAAATTGCAGCACTTATAATATTTTGCATATTTAAATAACTATCTTTAGCTCTTGCAGGACCTATACATACAGCTTCATCAGCCATTTGAACATGCAATGCTTCTTTATCTATATCCGAAAAAACAGCAACTGTTTTTATTCCCATCTCACGGCATGCCCTTATAATCCTAACTGCAATTTCACCCCTATTGGCTATAAGAATCTTCTTAAACATACCATCACTCCTCAAGTCCTATTACAAATGAAAGTTCTGCCTCACATACCTTTTTATCCTCTACATAAGCTATAGCCTTACCAACTCCAACAGGCCCTTTTCTTTTTATTATTTCAACCTCTAATTTCAAGACATCTCCAGGTAAAACTTTTCTTCTAAAACGTGCTTTATCTATACCTGCAAAATAAGCAATCTTTCCTTTATACTCTTCTAAAGACAAAATAGCAAAAGCTCCAACTTGAGCTAAAGCTTCTATTATTAAAACACCCGGCATAACAGGTTTTTGTGGAAAATGTCCCTTAAAAAAAGGTTCATTAATAGTTACACACTTTATTCCAACAGCCCTTTCCCCTGGAATAACTTCCTCTATCCTATCAATTAAAAGAAAAGGGTATCTATGAGGAATAACTTTCATTATTTCTTCTATATTAAACATTTCTATCACCTACTTTAATCTTAAAAAGTTCTTGTCCATATTCAACCATAGTTTCATTTTCTACTAAAATTTCAACTATTTCACCATCCACATCGCTTTGTATTTCATTCATTATCTTCATAGCTTCAATTATACAAAGGATATCTCCTTTTTTAACCTTAGTTCCTACTTCAACAAAAGGCTTTAAATTAGGTCCTGGAGCTCTATAAAAAGTTCCAACTAATGGTGCTTTTATAACATGTAAATTTTCAATTTTATCTTTAACTTGTAATTGTGTTTCAACTCTAGCTTCTTCGACTTTTATTTCTTTTTTGATATCTAATCCCTCTTTTTTCATTCTTATAGTTATATCATTTGAAATTATTTCAAGAAAAGTTAAACTAGAATTGTCCACAGCCTTTATAATTTCTTGAATTCCTTTTATGTCCAAATATATCACCCCAAACTATATCTTTTTAAAAATGATACATGCATTATGGCCTCCAAAACCAAAACTATTAGATAAAGCATATCTTATCTCTTTATATCTTCCAACATTAGGAACATAATCAAGGTCACATTCAGGATCAGGATTTTCATATCCAATAGTTGGAGGAATAAATCCTTCCTCTATTGCTTTAACACAAATTACAGCTTCAACTGCTCCTGCAGCTCCTAAAAGATGACCAGTCATGGATTTTGTTGAACTTACTGGAATATTTTTAGCATACTCTTTAAATACTTTTTTTATTGCCAAAGTTTCAAGTTTGTCATTAAGTGGCGTGCTTGTTCCATGAGCATTTATATATGAAATTTCTTCTTTTTGTATTCCTGCATCTAAAATTGCCATTTCAATTGCTCTAATGGCTCCTTCGGCGTTTTCATCAGGTGCTGTCATGTGAAAAGCATCACAAGTAAAGCCATATCCTACAATTTCAGCATATATCTTGGCACCTCTTTTTAATGCATGTTCATATTCTTCTAAGATTAAAATTCCTGCTCCTTCTCCCATAACAAATCCACTTCTATTTAAATCAAAAGGTATACTTGCTCTCTTAGGATCATTGGAACTTGTAAGAGCTGTTAAATTTGTAAATCCTGCAAGAGCAAGGGGAGTTATAGGAGCCTCTGCACCTCCTGCTATAGCTACGTCTAAATATCCCATTTGAATATACCTAAATGCCTCACCTATTGCATTTGTTCCTGAAGCACATGCTGTAACAACCGACGAACAAATCCCCTTAGCTTTAAATTTTATAGCAACATTTCCAGCAGCAAGATTTATTATAGCCATTGGAATAAACAAAGGTCCAACCCTATTAGGGCCTTTCTCAATAAGATTTTTATGTTCCTTTTCTATAGTTAAAAGCCCACCAATTCCAGAACCTATAACTACTCCAAACTTATTTTTATCTATAGTATCTAAATCCAGCTTAGAGTCTTTTATAGCTTCAATTGAAGAAGCCAATGCAAATTGACAAAACCTATCCATCCTTTTTGCTTCCTTTTTATCTACATAATCACTAGGATCAAAGTCCTTAACTTCAGCTGCAACTTTGACTTTAAAATTTTCAGTATCAAAACTTTTTATATAATCAATTCCACACTTTCCTTCTTTAATACCTTTAAAGAAGGTATTAACATCATTTCCTAAAGGCGTTATAGCACCAAGCCCTGTAATAACTACTCTTCTTTTCATAAAATTCCTCCTTACATTACCATGCCACCATCTACATTTATAACCTGTCCTGTAATATAGGATGCCATATCAGAAGCTAAAAATAACGCAACATTAGCAACATCCTCACATAATCCAAACCTTTTTAATGGTATTAGGTCTAGCATTTTTTCTTTTATTTTTTCAGGCAATTTATCAGTCATATCGGTAACTATAAACCCTGGAGCTATAGCATTTACTGTTATGTTTTTAGAAGCTACTTCCTTTGCAACTGATTTTGTAAGCCCAATAAGCCCTGCTTTTGATGCAGCATAGTTAGCCTGACCTACATTTCCTATAATACCTATAATCGATGATATATTAATTATCCTACCACTTTTTTGTTTTATCATAATAGGTAAACTCGCTTTTATAAAATTAAACGCTCCTTTAAGATTAACATCTAAAACCTCATCAAATTCCTCTAATTTCATCCTTAAAACAAGATTATCCCTTGTTATACCTGCATTGTTAACCAATATGTCTAACCTTCCAAATTTTTCAATACATGATTTAACCATTCTTTCTGCATCTTCAAAATTTCTTACATCACCTTCTACTAGAAGAACATCTACTCCAAAACTTTTTATAGTATTTTCAAGTTCTTTCAAATTTTCAGAATAACTTCTATAATTTATAACAACATCTGCTCCTTCTTTAGCAAATTTTAAAGCAATCTCTCTTCCTATACCTTTTGCTGAACCTGTAATTAAAGCCACCTTTCCTTTTAACATTTAATCTCCTCCAATTCTTTTATTGTTTTTTGCAAAGATGCCATATCTTCTATATTTAAAGCCTTTACGTTCTTCTCTATCTTTCTTAAAAATCCTGATAAAACTTTACCAGGTCCTAGTTCTATAAAAGTATCAACACCTAAACTAATTAACTTTTTTATACTATCCTCCCAAAAAACAGCACTCTTCATTTGGTATTTTAAAGATTCCCTTATATTTTCACTTAGAAAATCTCCTGTTTCATTTGCAATTATAGGAATTTCAGGTTTTTTAAATTCAAACTTTAAAAGCTCATTATAAAATTTTTCTGCAGCATCCTTTAAAAGCTCAGTATGGAATGCACCACTAACTGAAAGCTTTACAAATCTTCCTTTTTTTTGTTCAGTCAAAACTCTTGCTTGCTCTAAAGCATTATTATGCCCTGCTATTACAACTTGTTTTGGACAATTAAAATTTGCTATAGCTAAAAATTCTTTATCCTTTGCTTTTTCAACTATTAGCTTGACATCCTTCTCATCAAGCCCAATTATTGCAGCCATACCATAATTTCCATCTTTAAAAGCTTCTTGCATAAACTTTCCTCTTAAGTTAACAACCTTTATGGCATCTTCAAAACTTAAAACATTAGCTGCAACCAAGGCAGAATATTCGCCAAGGCTAAACCCCGCTAAATAATCAGCTTTTATTCCTAACTTTTTTGCTGTCAAAAAAGCTGCAATACTAACTGTTAGAACACAAACCTGCGTATTTTCAGTTTTATCTAATTCTTCCTTAGGTCCCATGAAACAAAGATTTGCAATATCTTTATTAGAAACTTTACTTGCAACCTCAAACAATTCTCTAACTTCTTTAAAATTGTCATATAATTCCTTTCCCATACCCACATACTGGGAGCCTTGACCAGAGAATAAAAAAGCTATTTTCATTTTTATCACCTCAAACTTTTTTCAAAAACCTTTCTATAGTTTCTTTTGCCCCTGTTATCAAATCCTCAATTATTTCTTGGCAAGTTTGTTCTTTATTTATAAGTCCTGCTATTTGTCCTGCCATTACAGAACCCATTTCTACATCTCCTTCTACAGCCTTTTTTAAACTTCCTTTACCTATTTCCTCAAACTTTTCAATATCAACCCTTTCCTTTTCCATTTGAAGCATAATTCTTGCAAGTTTATTATAAAGTATCCTTACAGGATGCCCTGTATATCTTCCTGTTACAACTGTATCTATATCCTTTGCTTTTAAAATCATATCCTTGTAGTTTTGATGAATTTTACATTCCTTTGCAACTAAAAACCTAGTTCCTAGTTGAACTCCTTCTGCTCCTAACATAAAAGCTGCAGCAACACCACGTCCATCTCCAATTCCTCCTGCAGCAATAACCGGAATACTTACTGCATCAACAACTTGCGGAACAAGGGCCATAGTTGTAAGCTCTCCAACATGTCCTCCAGATTCTCCACCTTCTGCTATAACCGCATCAGCTCCATATTTTTCGACTCTTCTTGCAAGGGCAACAGAAGGAACAACAGGAATAACTTTTATTCCATTTTTCTTCCAAAGCTCTATATACTTTGATGGATTCCCAGCCCCTGTTGTTACAACACTAACTTTTTCTTCCGCAACTACTTTAGCAACCTCATCTGCATAAGGACTAAGAAGCATTATATTTACTCCAAAAGGCTTGTTTGTTAAAGTTTTTGCCTTTCTTATTTCTTCCCTTACATATTCTTTAGGTGCATTTCCTGCAGCTATAATTCCAAGACCACCAGCATTTGAGACTGCTGATGCCAAGGTAGCATCAGCAATCCAAGCCATTCCACCTTGAAATATAGGATATTTTATTCCTAGCATTTGAGTTATTCTTGTATCAAACATAAAATCACCTACCTAAACCTTCTATGTAATCAACTACATCTTTAACCGTTTTAAAACCTTCTCCTTCAGCAATTTCAATTCCAAAAGCTTCTTCAACATTCATAACAAGCTCAACCAAGTCAAGGGAATCAAGTCCTAAGTCCTCAAAACTCGTATCAAGTTTTATGTCTTCCTTATCAATACCCATGTTTTCCGAAATAATTTCTCTTAATTTTTCAAATACCATAAAACCTCTCCTTTCTTTGAAAACCAAATATTTTGATATTAAAAGTTTTTGATAAACAAAAATTACATCTCAATTAACGCAGCTCCCCACGTTAAACCTCCACCAAAACCTACAAGAACTACCTTATTTCCTTTTTTAACCACTCCTCTTTTTAGTGCTTCATCTAAAGCTATAGGGATACTTGCTGCTGAGGTATTTCCATAATTTTGTATATTAATATAAAATTTATCTAACGGTAATTTAAGCTTTTTTGCTGCAAACTCAATTATTCTTATATTAGCCTGATGAGGAATAATCAAATCTATATCCTCTAATGTTAAATTAGAATTTTTTAAAACTTTTTCAATGCTACTTACTATAACCTCTGTTGCAAATTTAAATACTTCTTTTCCATCCATATATACATAAGGTTTAGGCTGAAAAGATGAAACAAAAGGGTTATTAACTGAAACAGCAGGTATTTTTAAAAGTTTTCCTTTTGAACCATCAGAAGCTATGAAATAATTTAAAATCCCTTTTTCTTGGCTTGCTTTTAAAAATGCTGCCCCTGCACCATCTCCAAACAAAACACAAGTATTTCTATCCTGCCAATCAACAACCTTAGTTAAAACCTCAGCCCCTACTATTAAAGCATTACTAAAAAGACCTCCTTTTATCATAGAAGCAGCCACGGAAAGAGCATATAAAAAACCACTACAGGCAGCATTTATGTCAAAACAAGCAGCATTAACTAAATTCAATCTTTCTTGTAAAATACATGCAACAGAGGGAGTAAAATTATCCGGAGTTACTGTTGCTACAATTACAGCTTCTACACTTTTGGGATCAATATTGGCATCATAAATAGCTCTTTTAGCAGCTTCATAAGCTAAATCTGAAGTATTTTCCCCATTTGAAATATGCCTTTTCTTTATACCTGTTCTTGTAGTTATCCATTCATCACTTGTTTGAACTATTGAACTTAAAAACTCATTATCAAGTATCTTCTTAGGAACATAACTTCCTGTTGAAACTATTTTTACCTCTTTCATTTATCTCACTCTTTTCTAATTAAATTATATTTTTTTCTAAAAAACTCTTTTAACTTTTCTAACGAATTAATAAGAATTTTTTCTTCCTCTTCAGAAAGCCCTTCTATAATACTTCGTATCATTTCATGATGAAATCTTTCATGAATTTTAAAAACAAGCTCACCTTTTTTAGTAAGTCTTACTAAAACCACCCTTCTATCAACCTCTGATCTAAATCTTTCTACATAGCCTTTTTTTACTAATTTATCCACCATTATAGTTAAAGTTCCCATTGTAACCTTTAAATCTTGCGCAACTTCTCCCATAGTTCTTTCGTTACCTTTTCCTATTGCCTCTATTGCATGAACTTCTGTAATAGAAACATCAGATAAATCGCTATTTTTTAAAGCATTTTGTTCGATTAAAAGAATGTCATTAAATATATCTACAAGAAGCTGATTTAAAACCATGTAGGTTTTATTCATTATACCACCTCAAAATCTTATTCTTTTGTCTAACTCTAAAGATATAAAATATGCCGCTACTGCTTTTATTATATCAGGAATTATAAATGGAACCATACCTATTTTAATGGATTTTATAAAATCCATACCAGTTACATACTTTAAATAACAAACACCAAAGGCATATACTATAAAAACACTTAAAAGTAAAACAAGGAATCTAATAACCTCACTTTTTATTTTTGTTAAATATCCCAAAATAAATGCAACTATAGGAAAAGAAACTAAATATCCTCCTGTAGGTCCTATTAAAACACTAATTCCTCCTTTTCCTCCAGCAAAAACAGGAAGACCTATGCTTCCCAACAATAAATAACCTAAAACAGCTAAACTTCCATCATACGGCCCTAATAATATGCCTATTAAAAATATACCAAAGGTTTGTAAAGTTATAGGAACTGTCCCTATTGGAATAGAAAACAAGGATAAAATACATAAAATAGATACAAATAAACTAATTTTAACTAATCTCTTTGTTGTCAATAAAGTCCCTCCTATTGTTTTGATATTCAAATATTTTTATTTTCAAAATATATTTTATTATAAAATTTACTTAAAGTCAATAAAAAATAGGGATCAATAGTTGATATTTTCAAAGCTATCCTAGCTTTTAAATCATAAATACCTAAAACATCAAAATGTTTTATTCTATAAAACGGATCTAAAGCACTATTTGTAACGGAATTAAAATAGCTTTAGGCTCTGTAAGCAAAAATGCCATGATTATTTTAGAAAATACTAGATTAAAAGAATATTTCGATGTTATTATAGATGGAAACAAAGTAACAAAAGCTAAACCTGATCCTGAAGTATTTTTAAAAGCGGCAAAGGAATTAAATTTAAAACCTGAAGAATGCTTAGTTTTTAAAATGGATTTAAAAATATAGACATATCTATATTGAAGGCCCTTTAATTAAGGGCCTAGTATATTTTATTAAAAAAATAAAAAAATAAATATTAGAAACTTTAATTGGAGGTGAACTTATGAATTTAAGACCTACTATAGGTTGGGGATTATGGCTTTTGATTCATATAATTGCTATTCCAATTTTATTTTATATAGGAAATAGCTTAGCTAAAAAAGAGGTTAAATAAGGAGGTTTAAAAATGTATACACCAAGAATCGGATGGACTTATTGGATAATATTACATTTGATTGCTATCCCACTAACTATATATATAGGATCTTTATTTAAACCTAGGGAAAAAACAAAAGCCTAAAAAAAGACCACCATTTTGGTGGTCATACTTTATGTATTTACTAAAGCTATAATTCCTCCTACTAATATAAGCATAAGTATAGATATAGCTACTGCTGTTTCAAATTTTTCTTCTTTTAAAGCTTTGTATATAAATTTTGTGCATATAAATAAATCTAATCCTACAAACAGAAAGTAATAACCCCAAATTCCAACTGCTCTAATAACCATTCTAGCAATAAACTTAAACACAGTAAATTCCGGAATTATCCTTGGGAAAAAATCCATCATAAATTAAAACATCTCCTAAATTAGTTATTGCCATTAACCCTATTCTCTTTTCTACTAAATATCAATGCTATTAAACCTCCTAATATAGCTGGAACTATCCACGCAAACCCAGAACTTGCAAATGGCAATTTAGCTATAAAATTTTGAGCTACTTTTATATTTATTCCAATTGCAGCAAGACCATCAATTATACTTATTATCAAAGTTAAATATACTGCTCCTGCATAAACATTTTTATTCTTTATATATTCATCAAATATATTTAATACTATTAAAACTATAACAACCGGATAAACAGTAACTAATAAAGGAACTGCTATTTTTACTATTTTTTCAACCCCAAAATTTGATACAATAGCACTAAATACAGTAATTATTATTACAACTGCCTTATAACTTATTCTATCATTACTAATCTTTGAGAAAAATTCTCCTGCAGTTGCTGTAAGTCCAACAGATGTTGTAAGACATGCAAAAGCAACAGCAAGTCCAAGGGCAACTTTACCAAAATTCCCTAAAATCCTTTCTGTTATACCTATAATAAGCTCAGTCTTTGATATTTCAGGACTATATATAGTCGTTGCTGTAGCACCAAGATACATAAGGCCTCCATATACTAAAAGAAGTCCTGTTGCAGCAATCATTCCTGCTATAACCGTTAGCTTTATCTGATCTCTTTTTTCAGTATACCCCTTTGCAACAACACTTGATATAACTATACCCGCAAATACTGTTGATGCTAACGCATCCATAGTTTGATATCCTTCTGAAAATGCCCTTGAGAAAGGATTTTGTAAACCTGTTGAAGCAAGTTGTCCAATAGGAGATACTATACCCTTTACAATAATTATAGCTAACATAGCAAGTAAAACAGGAGTTAATATTTTACCTATTTTATCAATAACAGAAGAAGGATTTATTACAAAATATAAATTTATAGCAAAGAAAATAGTTGTAGCAACAACAGAGCTAACATTTGGGAAAAGAGGCTTTACTCCCATTTCAAAGGTAGTTGCACCTGTTCTAGGTATCGCAAGAAGTGGTCCTATTGCTAACATAATAATTATTCCTAGACCTTTACTAAATGAACTACTAACCTTACCTGCAAATTTTTCAAAATCTCCATCGTTTTTTGACATAACTATAATTCCAGTTAAAGGCAAACCAATGCCTGTAAGTAAAAATCCTAAGAGGGCTAGATACCACTTATCTCCTGATAAAAGTCCTATGTATGGAGGGAAAATTAAATTTCCTGCTCCAAAGAACATAGCAAATAATGCCAGTCCAATTACTAAAACGTCATTGAATTTTTTCATATCCTTACCTCCTATGTAATATTTTTAAATTTTATGAATATTATAACTTGTCCTAAAATTATTATAATATTAAACATATAGAGATGCAATAAAAAATAAATACCATTAATAAAAAATGCTTGCCACGTAGGTGACAAGCATTTTTTATTAATGGTGGAGATGAGGAGATTCGAACTCCTGACCCCCTGCTTGCAAGGCAGGTGCTCTCCCAACTGAGCTACACCCCCACATGGTGGGCCTTCAGGGACTCGAACCCCGGACCGACCGGTTATGAGC